>Ga0180223_1000639_pt1 | contig 39537 bp, 36 predicted proteins | sample eDN5th30CKraftOP_FD_151337 | JGI IMG/M metagenome (GOLD analysis project Ga0180223, IMG submission 151337) | Enriched Organic Plus compost microbial communities from Emeryville, California, USA - eDNA 5th pass 30_C Kraft OP (version 2) (version 2) ... | reverse complement strand
CGACCGGCGAAATGTGCCAGAACCGCATCATGTTCAAGCAGTTCATCGCGGAAGGCGCCATCGACATCGTGCAGATCGATTCGTGCCGCATGGGTGGCCTGAACGAAGTTCTGGCGGTGTTGCTGATTGCCGCCAAGTTTGGCAAGCCGGTCTGGCCGCATGCGGGCGGCGTCGGCTTGTGCGAATATGTGCAGCACCTGTCGATGATCGACTATGTGGCCGTTTCAGGCACAAAGGAAGGCCGCGTGATCGAATATGTCGATCATCTGCACGAACACTTCATCGATCCGTGCGTCATCAGGAACGCGGCCTATATGCCGCCGTCGCTGCCGGGTTTCTCCATCGAGATGAAGCCGCAGTCGATTGCGGACTATACGTTCAGGGGCTGAGATCGGTTTCTGCACCGGAAACAAAGGCCGCGCTGAAGAGCGCGGCTTTTCTGCTTATAGGAAGCGGATCATCAGCGCGCCGGTCAGCAGCAAAACGGCACCGGCGACGCGTCCGGCGGTGATTTCACGCACGGCAACGCCCATGAAGCCGATACGGTCGGCGGCAAGCCCGGCCATCAACTGTCCGGCGACCGCCAGACCCATCACGGCGGCAGCGCCGATGCGGGGCGTCAGCAGCACCGATGCGGTCACATAGATACAGCCAAGCGCACCGCCAGCCACGAACAGCCAGCCCGCAGGCACGTTGAAGGCCGGCATTGCGCCGGTCGCGCGCGCGGTGATCCCGGCAATGATCGCAAGGATCACAGCGCCGGACCCAGCGAGATCGAGAAGTCCTTTGGCACGCGGCGGTCGACACTGCACCGACTGGTACAAGCGCGGCGCAGTGATCGGACTGCTCAAGGGAGAGCGGAAGCACGTCTTTCCTCGGGCTGAGTTCGTCGACGGCCGGCCGGTCGGTGGTATGTCCGAAGTGACACGGATCATCGGCAATCCTCGCGTTGCATGGCAGTGGGTGGTTCAGCCCAAGCTCAGCATCGGCGGGACGCCGCTCGAGCTGCTCAAGCAGGGGCAAGTTTCCACAGTTCCCGACGAAGCCGAACGTGATTTCGGCTGACCGTGAAGCTGGATGCCGCGGACTGACACATCGACCGCGGTCAAAGTTGACAAACTTCCGTTGATGCTAGATAGCCGCAAACCAAGGAGAAATAGGATGAAGGTATCGTAAAGTTAAAGATCCTGAGACAAGGGGCTTGCCTACTGCATTCGCTTATGTGATCTGAACCGGGCATGACGTCCCGCTGACGGGCAGTCCAGAGGAGACCAAGTATGTTCACCCACGTCATGATCGGCAGCAACGACCTAGAGCGCGCGAGAGATTTCTACGATGCTACCTTCGTCGCGCTAGGCGGCAAGCCCGGCGAGATGGACGCCAGAGGCCGACTAATCTACGTCCATGAAGGCGGGCGACTGATGATCACGACACCCATTGATGGAAAACCGGCGACCGCTGCCAACGGCGGGACAATCGGCCTTGTGGCGACGACCGCCGATCATGTTCACGCCTGGAATACCGCTGGCGTAGCGCATGGCGGGATGGCAATCGAAAGCCCGCCTGCAGAACGTCCAAACGGGGCGTTCGTCGCATATCTTTGCGATCCTGATGGAAATAAGCTGACCGCACGGACCCTTCCGATTAAGTGAAATAGATGACATCAACGCATGATGGACCAAGTGGTCAATCATCAAAAGCCAGTTGGCTTGGAGGTTGCTCGGCCGAACGGAAGTCGCACATTAATCAGGCTCGCCATGCCGGCCGTTGCGCTCGTTTTGTGCCCTTGGTATGACGCGTCGCACCGTTGCAGGCGGCGTAGTCGTAGGGACACGATAGCGGCACAGCCGCTATCGAACACACCGATTGGTTGTCGAGGATGTTCGCCCTGAGCATTGCACCCTCCAGCGCGGATAGGACATGGAATGGGCCGCGTCGTTGGAACGCCAACCCAAAGCCGCAACTCCGCTACCAATCCCCTTCCTAGACGCTTATCGCCAGTCAGAAAGGCGGGTTGCAAAATTTGTTTAAATGGTGTCCAGACATCGAGGTCGCCATAACCGGCGGGAAACCGCCGGTTTTCATGTTTGTTCAAACTGCCATCAGGCCAGCGTGTAGGCCGTCTTGACCGTCGTGTAGAACTCGGCGGCATAGCGGCCCTGCTCGCGCGGACCGTAGCTCGAACCCTTGCGCCCGCCGAACGGCACATGGAAATCGACGCCTGCGGTCGGCAGATTGACCATCACCATGCCCGCTTCCGAATTGCGCTTGAAATGCGTGGCGTGCTTCAGGCTCGTCGTGCAGATGCCGGACGACAGGCCGAAATTCGTATCGTTGGCGGTGGCAAGCGCTTCTTCATAATCCTTGACGCGGATGACCGAGGCGACCGGGCCGAAGATTTCCTCGCGGCTGATGCGCATCTGGTTGGTGGCTTCCGTGAACAGCGCGGGCTGGAGGTAGAAGCCCGGCGTTTCGCGGTTGAGGCGTTCGCCGCCAAAGGCAAGCTTCGCGCCTTCCTTGCGGCCGATCTCGATATAATCCATGTCCTGCTTGAGCTGGCTTTCATCGACCACCGGGCCGATATGGGTGCCCTGCTTCAGCGCATTGTCGACCACGACGGTCTTCAGTTTTTCAATGGCGGCGGCAACGAACTTGTCGTGGATGCCTTCCGTCACGATGATGCGCGAGGACGCCGTGCAGCGCTGGCCGGTGGAGAAGAAAGCCGAATTGACGACCGATTCCACAGCCACATTCAGATCGGCGTCATCGAGAACCACGACCGGGTTCTTGCCGCCCATTTCGAGCTGGAAGCGACGATTGTGCTCGATGGATGCAGCCGCAACGCGCTTGCCCGTGCCGGTGGAACCGGTGAAGGTGACGGCATTGACGTCGGCGCTGTCCAGAATGGTCTGGCCGACCACGGAACCCTTGCCCATGACGAGATTGAGCACGCCCTTCGGAAGACCGGCGCGATGCAGGATATCGACAATCGCCCAGGAGCAGCCCGGCACGAGGTCAGCCGGCTTGAAGACGATCGTGTTGCCATAGCAGAGCGCCGGCGCAATCTTCCATGCGGGAATGGCGATCGGGAAATTCCATGGCGTGATGATGCCGACGACGCCGACAGGTTCGCGGGTGATTTCGACGCCGATGCCGGGGCGCGCAGAAGGCAGAACTTCGCCTGCGAGACGCAGGGCTTCGCCCGCGAAGAAATCGAAAATCTGGCTGGCGCGGATGGTTTCGCCGATGCCCTCGGCCAGCGTCTTGCCTTCCTCACGCGACAGGAGACGGCCAAGCTCGTCCTTGCGCGCCAGGATCTCGTCTGCGGTTCTGCGCAGGATCGCATGGCGCTCCAGAATGCCGGAGCGCGACCATGCCGGGAAAGCGGCTTTCGCGGCGGCAATGGCTGCCTTGGTGTCTTCAGCCGTTGCGCGCGCATAGGTTCCAACGACATCATTGGTGTCCGAAGGATTGATGTTGGCGATCCCGTCGCCGCCGACCCATTCGCCCGCGATCAGATTTTGATGAATTGTCATGTCAGTCGCCCTTTCAAAATCAGATCAAGCCGCGCGATGCGAGATTGCGCATCAGATGCGACGAGCCGAACCGCCATGGGCTGCATTCGGTCGACAGACGCACCGTATTGGTTAGCGCACCAAGCTGCGGGTTGGAGATCGTCACCACATCGCCGATCTTGTGCGTAAAGCCCTGCCCCGGCGTGTCGCGGTCTTCGACCGGCGCAAACAACGTTCCCATGAACAGGACAAAACCGTCCGGATATTGATGGTGCTTGCCGATGGTTTGTGCTACCAGATCCAGCGGATCGCGGCTGATTTCCTTCATGGTGCTGCGGCCATTGAGAACATAGCCATCCGGTCCTTCGACCTTCAGCGCCAGTTCCGCCGAGCGCACATCGTTCATGGAATAAGTTTCGTCAAACAGGCGGATGAACGGACCAACCGCGCAGGACGCATTATTGTCCTTGGCCTTGCCGAGCAGCAAGGCCGAGCGGCCTTCAACGTCACGCAGGTTAACGTCATTGCCAAGCGTCGCGCCCTTAACCTGACCCTGACTGTTGGCGGCCAGCACCACTTCCGGCTCCGGGTTGTTCCAGGTGGAAATCGGATGCAGGCCAACCTCGGCCCCATGACCAACCGCCGACATGGGCTGGCTCTTGGTGAAGACTTCGGCATCGGGACCGATACCGACTTCAAGATATTGCGACCAGACGCCCTCTTCGATCAGCGCCGCCTTGACGCGGGCGGCTTCTTTCGAGCCCGCCTTGAGGTTGCGCAGGCTATCGCCGATGATTGCGCCGACGCGCTCGCGGATTTTCAAAGCTAGATCAGGATTGCCGGCAGCACGTTCCTCGATCACGCGCTCGACCATCGAGCGGGCGAAGGTGACGCCGCAGGCCTTGATCGATTGCAGATCGTTCGGCGCCAGAAGATGAAGGGTATTTTCATCACCGGGCTTGCCCGCAAACAATGTCTCCAGCGAACCGATATCCAGTCCGGCGGTTGCACGCACATGAGCCAGCGAATCGTCCAGTTCGAGCAGGTCGCGCATTGTCGGTGCAGTTTTGGTGGTAATGTCGATGACGCGCCCCGCGCGCAAAGTCACCAGAACCGGCCCATTGGCCGTCGGGCTCCATGCACGCCCGACAAATGTTCCCGAAGCAAAAGTTTCATTGCTGCTCACGGTAGAATTTTCCTCACTATCTGGGTTGGTTCAATGGTCCTCGAAGGCCATGGTCAGGATATTGCTTTCAGTCATTTCATTTCTATTGAGGATCCCTACCAATTTCCCTTTTGACAAAACGGCGACGCGGTCACACAGCGCAAGAATCTCGGGAATTTCTGAGGACGCCACGATCGCCGTCAAGCCATCGGTGACCTGCTGCATGATGATTTCATAAATTTCAGCCTTAGCGCCAACATCGACACCGTGGGTAGGCTCATCGAGCAGAAGCAGACGTGGTTTGCTCATCAGGGCGCGGGCGAATATCACCTTTTGCTGATTACCACCCGACAATGTGGAAATCGGTTGACTATCGTTCTCCATCCGAATGCCAAGCATTCTCCGATAGTGCGCCAACCGTCCCGCATCCGCTTTTCTATCTGAAACTGGACCCCGCGCATAAAGACGCAGACTTGAAATGGCTGCATTGTCGAGCACCGAATGCTGAGGCAAAATGCCCGCAACTTTGCGTCCCTCAGGAACCAGCGCTATACCCTTTTTTATCGCCTGACTTGGATCGGATAGGATGAGCGGTTTTCCACACATTTGAATTTCGCCACCCGCAAGCCGACGAGCTCCGTGAATGAGCTCGATAAGTTCTGTGCGGCCTGCCCCCACCAACCCAAAGAGGCCAAGCACCTCGCCTTCGCTCACTTCAAGATCGAGGGAGCGGATCAAGGTCCCATCGCTGACATTCTTCAGGGATAACACCGTCCTGTTATGGCTCACGGCATGATCACGGCGGGCGAAAAGCGCCGGCTTGCCTGTCATGTCGGCAATCAATTGTTCACGTGTTGTGTCAGCTGGACGCCTCTCACTGACGATAGCCCCATTTCTAAGCACGACCATGCGATCACATAGCGACAACGCCTCTTCAAGCCTGTGGGTGATAAAGACGATCGCCGCACCTTGCGCGCGCGCCGCTTTCACGTAGCCACAAAAGCTTTCGACTTCGTGTGGGGTCAACGAAGACGTCGGTTCATCGAGAATGAGAAGTCGAGGTTCACGCGCCGCAGCTTTTGCGATTTCGACCAACTGCTGTTCGCCAGCGCGTAGACCGGAAGCCAAGCGCTTCGGGTCGATGTGGCCAGCGCCGACCCTAGCGAGAATATGGCGCGCCTTGTCGGCCATCCCCGCAAAATCAACAAAGCCAAACGCGTTTTTGGGCATGCGCCCAAGGTGAAGGTTCTCAGCAACGCTGAGAGCCCCCACCACCGAAAGCTCTTGATGAACAAAACTCACCCCAGCCTTGATGCCATCGGCGACATTGCGATATGCAATCGCGGCCTCATCGATCTCGATCAATCCTGCGTCAGCCGCGAGACCTCCAGAGAGGATATGCATAAGCGTCGATTTGCCTGCACCGTTTTCGCCCAGCAAGCCGACGATCTCGCCAGCTCGAAGGTCGAGATCCACGGCATGAAGCACTTTATTGCCAGAAAAGCTCTTGGCAACGCCACGTACTCTCATGACCGTTTTTAGCTCCTCCGAAGAGTGCCGTGTGGCTGTTTTGGGTAAGGACAAGCTATTCGACATTGTCGGGCGTCAACAAATTGCCAGCGACGGGGATCACTTTGGAAGGCGGTTCATGACCCGAGACCAGGAAATTATAAAGATAAACACTGGCGTCGAGAGCTTGCTGATAAGGAGCCTGGTCGAGAAGGCCAACCATTTCGCCGGTCTTGAGATATTGAATATTATCCGGCGTGTGATCAAATCCAACAACGCCGACCTTTCCTGTCAGGTTCAAATCCTTGACGGCTTTGGCCGCGCCGAACGGGCCACCGGCGGTGACATAAACCATCTTTAGGTCTGGATTTGCGGTGCTCATATCCTGCAACAATGAATAGGCAGCCTCTGCCTTGTCCTTGTTCTCAAAGGGTCCCAAAATCTGAATTTCCGGCGCTTTCGCCTTGATATAATCAAGAGCGCCAGCCATACGCTGGTTGTGCTGCGTTGCCCCAAAGTAACCGGTGATGACACCAAGTTTGCCTTGACCATTCATCTGTTTGACGATGAATTCACCAATCTGCTCGCCAGCCGACGTGGCGTTCTGCCCGATAAAAGCGAGACGCTTGGATGGCGTCGCCCCTTCGGCGACGATAGTGAAAACCGGCACGCCAGCATCTGACGCCTCGTTGATGATCCGCGCCGTGCCGTCGAATATCGGCACCACGACAATGCCGTCATACTGTTTGGCGAGCGCACCCTCGACACCCGAAACAACTGCCTCCGCCGACAGTTCGCTGCCCAAATCGATAAAATCCACTTTCGCGTTAAAGTTCGACAAATAGTCGTTCGCCGCCCCGGCTCCTTCGGTCACCGGCGTCCAGAAAGGATTGTTCTGGAACGAAAGAAACGCGATACGGATTAGGCCTTTGGTGTTTTCCACAGCTGCGACCGTTCCTCCTTTTGGTGGTTCCCCAGCGTGAGAGGGTAAAGCCAAAAGAGCTGTGGTCAGCGCGGCCATGGTGAATGTTCGGATTCTGTCCCAATACATCTAAATTCCTCCTCCAATCGTTATTCGTCTTCATTGCCACGTGTTAAACCATCGATGCCAACGGCAAGGATAATAACCAGGCCCTTAGTGACAACCTGCCAGTAGGCGGCGACACCAAGCAGCACAAAAGCATTATTAAGAAGCGCCATAAGCAGGGCTCCAATTACGACGCCAATGATGGAGCCGCGTCCGCCCGACAGTGCCGTTCCCCCCAGAATAACAGCCGCAATGACATCGAGTTCGTATCCAATCCCAAGATTTGGATCCGCGCTTGCCAGATTGCCGGACAAAATCAAGCCGCCGAGCCCGGCTAGAAGCCCACAAATGGTAAAAACAACCAAGCGCGTTGCCTTGATGTTGACGCCGGCAAGACGGGCCGCCTTGGGATTATCGCCAATGGCGTAAATCTCACGCCCAATAACGGTGTAGGTGACAAACACGTGGACGATGATTGCAAGCACGATCATTAGCAAAAAGGACACAGGAATACCGAGCAAGCGGCCAGCACCCACAAATTCCGCCAAGCCACCAATCGGCACAGGAATTCCACCGGTCATCAGCAAGGCCAGTCCACGTCCGATTGACAAGACGCCCAATGTTGCAATGAAGGGATTGATCTTGAAGCGGGTGTAAAGAACGCCGTTGATAACGCCGCAAGTCACTCCGGTCAAAAGCCCCGCCGCCAGACCCACACTCTCATAACCAGTGTCGCGTATCGTGATTGCGGCAACGACCGCTGACAGACCAATGACCGAACCGACGGAGAGATCGATGCCACGCGCGATGATCACCAGCGCCTGACCGAGCGCGACTATGGCCACGACCGATGCCTGCCGCCCGACATTCAGCAAGTTTCGAGGCGACAAGAAATAGTCGCTCGCAATTGCCAGATAGATTGCGACAGTAATCAGCATGAGCAGAACCGACGCTTCACGATAGCGCGCAAGCTTCCTCACAAACTGCATGTCTTCTCCCCTTTGTTGATTGCGTCTTTGTTCAATGTCGCGAGATCAACGGGTGTACGCACTATTCGCTTCCGGTTCAGGCGCCGGGCGGTTGAGACTGGATCGCGCATCAAGCTCGCGGGCCTTGTTTACCCACAGAACCGAAACAAGCGTGATCAGACAGTAAAGCGCTGTAATCACAGCGACTGGCCAGACAGAACCATACCAGCCAACAAGCGCCGTCGCGACCAATGGAAGAGGGCCAACGAAGATGGCACCGGTGACCTCGCGCGCGAAGGCGATGGCGCTATAGCGCACTTCTGTTGGGAATATGTCGCAGTAAAATGCTGGTTGAACGCCAAACGACGACCTGGCACCGATAGCATGACCAATGATAATCAGTACAACCGCAGTCCAGGGCGTCCCGGCGCCAAGCAGTTGAAAATAAAACAGCGAATAGATAGCTGCTGCAGCCGATCCCATCGCCATTATCGGAACGCGCCCGAAACGATCAGACAACGCACCGAAGACGACACACATGACGGCACCAAAGGCACTTGAAAGCATCACGCCGGTCAGAATGATTTCTCGTGAAAACCCAAGTTTGGAAGTAGCATAAGCAAGAGTGAAAGTCTGGAAGACATAGGAAAGGTTTGGAGCGAGGTTCGCGCCCATCGCCGCCAGCATTGTCCGCGGATGATTGCGAAGCACTTCCAGAACCGGTAATTTCGTGTCGCGCCGTTCTTCTTTCACCTGGACAAATTCCGGTGATTCTGGAACCTTTCGGCGTATATAGACGCCGAGAAACAACACAAGTCCGCTCAGCAGGAATGGAATACGCCAGCCCCAGCTCATAAATGCGTCTTCCGGCAGCAATGTAAAGAGCGCAAAGACACCCGCCGCCAGAATTGTCGCCACGTCCACCGCCGCGGCTGGAAGGCTGGCAAAAAGGCCTCGTCTGTCCGCTGCGATCTCGCCCGCCATGACGACCGCACCAGCATATTCGGCGCCAGCACCCAATCCTTGTACAACGCGCAGCAAAAGAAGAAAGATCGGCGCCCAAACACCGATGGAATCATAGGTCGGCAGAAAACCAATGAGCGTTGTGCTAACCCCCATCATCATGAGTGTTAGCATCAGCACCGGTTTACGACCGATGCGATCGCCCATCCAACCAAAGACGATTCCACCAAGCGGACGCACCAGAAAACCTACGGTGTAAGTCGCGAAGGAAGCGATGATGCCCGTCGTGGGATCAAATTGCGGAAAGAAAAGGTGATTGAATATCAACGCGGCCGCCGTGGCATACAGTATGAAATCATACCATTCCACGACGGTTCCGATTGTGCTTGCGAAGATAGTGCTGGCAAGCGCTTTCGACTTGCTTTTTGAACTCGTTTCCACGAGGATTCCTCCCATGAATATATAGTGGATAAAATAGAAAGGCTTTCTCCCGACAGCCTTTACCGACGCCGGAAAACCGGCGCTCTTTTCTCCTTGAAAGCCGCGCGCCCCTCCTGCGCATCAGCAGTCGCAAAGCAGATCGTCTGAAGGTCGCGCTCGTATTCGATGGCTTTTTCGATTGGCATCGAAACCGCTGCCTTGAGGTTGAGTTTCGCGGTTTCCGCGGCAATCGGCGCGCGCGATGCAATCACGTTGGCAATCTCGCGTGCGCGTATAAGAAGATCCGCCTGCGGCGCGACTTCACTCACCAACCCCCAGCGCTCCGCCTTCTCGGCTGAAATCGGGTCGCCTGTCATAATCATCAATGCTGCATTGGATGCGCCAATGGAATGCGCCAGATGGGCGGCCATTCCCCCACCACCGATCCAGCCGAGCTTGATCTCGGGTGCCGCAAATTGCGCGTTATCAGAAGCAATGCGGATATCGCAAGACATCGCGGTTTCAAGCCCGCCACCAAAGGCATAGCCATTGACGGCCGCAATCGACGGCTTGAGAAGCGCGCGGAATGCATCGCAGTAATCCGGCCGATTGCGGAACTGCCACGGCGTCTCATAGGTATCGAGTTCGCGAATGTCCGAGCCCGCACAGAATGCACGTTCTCCAGCACCCGTCAGAATAACGCAACGGATCGTGTCGCTGTCGTTGCATTCGGTCACGGCTGCGACGATGGCATCGGCCATTTCCGGAGTCACGGCATTGAGTTTTTGCGGACGGTTTAATGTGATGACGGCAACCGCGCCGTCGATTTCGAATTTGATATCTTCAGTCATGGAAAACTACCTTTCACCGCCATGCACGCGCGAAGCGGCGTAGAGAGTTTGCAACTCATTCAACACTGCAGATGCCGGGCGGCGTTCATCGAAAGCCGCCCCCAAAAGCGCTGAAGCCGTGCCCTGAAACGCGACGTAGCCATCATGGCGCGGGCGCACATAAGCCTGTTCCAGCGTGTCCGCTGTGTTGCGATAGAAATTGCCCCATCGCCGGTTCACGCGCTCATCGTGCCAGGCGTCGCGGCGCGATGGCTGGCCTTCATGATCGGGAATGAACCCGGATTGGGCTTCACGGCTCATCAGCCACAAAAGATGGGCTTTGAGCGCCGAGGTGATGTTTGCACGGCGCGAAACACCAATGCCCGTGCCGCCCAATGTCGAGCCAGGACGACCACCAGTGGCGACCCGTGGCGCATTGTGAAATGCGACAGACTTTCCACTTCGCGGCGCGGCATAATTCACATAACCATAGACCAGGGGGCACAATGCAACATCGTCATGCTCGGCCATGTGGCCCAATATACCGATGGGATTCTTTTGCCGAACAGACGTTGGGCTGTGCGCCGCAAGTTCTGCCATCAGATCAAAGACCTGCCGCCCGACCTCTTCTGAAACCAATATATCTGGGTCGTCTTCGGCAGGCGGCTCGCCAAATGCGGCAGCGATAGAAAAAAATGACAGACAGGCGTGTGGGCCTGCAAGCGAAAGCGCGACTTTACCGCTTTTTTGCGCGAGGCGAAGCACCTCGTCCCATGTAACAGGAACCGTGTCGACTAGGTCCGGGCGAAGCGCCATGACCTGTGTTGCGGCGTCGAGTGGCAAGGCCCAGTGCCTGCCCGCAAAGCGATAGCTCGTCAAGGACGGGCCGATGCTGGCTTCGCCAAGCTTGGCAACCGTTTCATCGTCAAACACCTCCTCAAGTGAAAGCAGGCAGTCGCCGGACACGGCCTCGCCCACATGGGGATGATCGAGCACCACGAGATCGTATCGCGCGCAAAGATCGGCGATCGGGTGGGATTCAAAACCTTCAAGTGGCTGCTTGTCCCAATGGATCTCCAAACCCGCTTTGATGACATCCGGCAATTTTGATGCCGCAGCCAATGCATTGTAGCCACGCGGATGATCCCAGGTGAGAGCTTTGATCACCTGCATTTTAGATTTTCCCCGATACGATGACGCCCGATTGCTCGAGCGCTTCGATCTTGTCCGCCGCATATCCGGCTTCAGCGAGCACATCGCGTGTGTCCTGGCCAGTTACCGGCGCGCCACGGTCCACTGTCGAAGGCGTTTTGGAAAAGCGGATCGGGAAACCCGGCGTCTTCACCTTGCCTTCCGTTGGATGCTCATATTCGACAAACGTGCCATTATGCTTGATCTGCTCGTCATCTACGAGATCCGCATAACCATACACAGGTCCACACCAGATATCAGCTGCGCGAAAAAGCTCCAGCCATTCAGCGGAGGTTTTCGTTTTGAGCTTGTCGCGTGTCTTGGCAAAGATTTCATCGCGGCGCTCCCAGGTGTCCACCTCATCACTCATGGTGAGAAAACTGTCTTCGCCGATCACTTCACCGAGTGTTTTCAGCTTCGGAAAAGCGACTATGATAAAGCCGTCAGAGGTTGCAAAAGCACCGTAAGGCGCCCGGATATAGACATGGGCATGTGGCTCTGCCGAACGGGTTTGCGGCTTGCCACCGACGGTGAAAACCGAAAGTTCCTGCATCTGAATGGTGGTGATCGCATCGAGCATGTTGACCTGCACCAACTGTCCCTCCCCCGTACGCTCGCGATGGAGAAGTGCTGCAAGCGCGCCTTCAAAAGCAGTATATGCGGTGATGGCATCCACCAGATATTGGCCGGCGGCGGTTGGCGGCTCGCCCTCACGGCCTGCCGAAAGCATAGCGCCCGACATACCTTGCAAAACGAGATCCTGTCCCGGACGATGGACATAAGGACCATCTTCGCCATAGCCAGAGATCGAAACATAGATCAGCTTTGGATTGATCTTGGAAAGCGACTCGTAATCGACGCCAAGACGCTGTGCGACGCCCGGACGATAGTTTTGCAAAAACACGTCGGCGGTTTTCACAAGGTCAAGAAGCACCTGTTTACCGTCTGGTGATTTGAGATCGACCGCAAGCGAACGCTTGTTACGGTTGAGCGACAGGAAAGAGACATTAACGCGATTGCCTTCGGCACCGCCCGCCGCCACGTGGCGCTGCCATTCGCCTGTCGTCGGCTCAACCTTCACCACATCGGCACCAAGATCGCCCAGCCGCTGCGCTGCAAATGGTCCCGCCATCGCAATTGAACAATCCAGCACACGATAGCCTGATAAAACACCCATGGCAGCTCCACTCCCTGCTCAAATCCATTTGCGTCAGAACCTATCCAATATTTTTGCCTTGTCTAGAGTGAGCGCTAACATTTTTATATTCATATCCTCATGATTTATGCGATAGTGTCACAAGATGGTTTAGCGCTAACATTTTTCAATTGACGTAATGGCGCATATGTGAATAAAGTTTTTACAAGTGAACGGGAAGTTCACACCGGAGGAGAACACATGACCAGAATTTGCTCAGGCCTTGGCCTGCAGGCACTCACACTCGCCATTTTGTCGGCATCTGCGCTGAGCGCGAGTGCGCAAAACCAGGACCGCGCGACACTACTCGGCGCCCTGCCAACCGAAATTCAAGCACTTTATACCGATGTGGTTGAAGTTGGCCCTTCGGCTTATGGTGATTTCAAAGCGCCAGCCAAGCCATGGCGTTGGTGCCATTCGGAATCCTATATGGGCAATCCGTGGCGTGTGACCTTCAATAACGAACTAAAGCGCCTTGTGGATGGTGCTATCGCCGCAGGCGATGTGTCTGAATATGTTGTTTCAGACTCCAATGGTGATGCCACACAGCAGATTTCGCAAATTCGCGCCTTCATCGAGCAGGGCTGTAATGTCATCACGACGATTGCCGGTTCTTCCACCGCACTCAATACAGTGATTGACGATGCCTATAAGGCTGGCATTCCGGTTATAACGTCCGCTGGTTCCGTAACGACCCCGAATGCGATCAATGTCATGCACAACCAGAACCTCTGGGGCTACCAGATGGGCAAAGGCATTGCGGAAGTGCTCAAAGATGGCGGCACCGTCCTTCAGGTTGAGGGCATTTCCGGTCATCCGCTTGTCCAGCAGGAAAATGCCGGACTTGAAAAAGCCGTTGAAGAGTCAGGCAATCTCAAGATTGCTCGTAAAGTGAGCGGCGAATGGACCGGCACGACAACGAAATCCGCAGTGCTTCAGGCACTTGCCACCACACCGCAGCAGATTGATGCAGTCTGGTCCACAGGCAGCGAAGCACGCTTTATTGCGGAAGCCTTCCAGCAGGCAGGCCGTCCGCTTCCCTTGATTGCTGCTTCCATTTCAGGCGATGCACTTGGCTACTGGAATGCCAATCAGGACACATTCAAGTTTTACGGCGGTGAAGTATCACCGCATGTTGCAGCCCAGAACGCTTTCCGGGTCGCATTACGGGTTCTTGAAGGCCAGAAACCGTTCGTCAACACGATCATCGCTCCGATGCCGCTTGTGACGCAGGCCGACCTTCCAAATTGGTACAAGGACTGCATGAAGCCGGATTCCGCGGCCATCTTCCCGATACCGCCGCAGGATCCATTCCCGGAAGAACTGCTTAATGGCTACTTCTCGAACGGACGCGCCACCGCACTTTATGATTTCGCGAAAGTTCCAGCTTCCTGCTCCAAGTAAGGTTTGCAGGACGACGCGCTGAACAACGTCATTGCCAAGGTCAATTGGTCCAGATCGCTTGGCCCAAACCATTGGCAATGATCTTCGCTTATCGCATGCAGAAAGTCATCTCATTATGCCAGACTCTGAGCATCCCCCGCTGGGCACATCCAGCATACACAGGCTGCTTGCCGAAGCGGGGCTGCCCAACATCACGCACGCTCCGGTCATGTCGCTACAGGTGGAGAACCTTGAAAAGCGTTATGGCGAAACAATTGCGCTCACAAATGCAAATGTGACTTTCAGCCATGGCGTTCATACGATCCTGGGGGAGAACGGATCGGGCAAGAGCACGATGCTGAAAATACTGTCTGGCGTGGTCGCACCCACGCATGGGCGCGTCATTCTCAACGACAAAGCCGTCTCGGCCAGATCGCCTGCAGATATGAAGGCATTGGGCCTTGCCACGGTTTTTCAGGAAGTTTTGATCGCTCCGCATCGTTCGGTGGTCGAGAATATCTTTCTCGGATTTGACGGGCTCATTACCCGTAAAGTCAGCAAATCAGTACGCGAAAAGGCAGCCCGCGCAGTTCTGTCAAAAATTGCACGCTTTCCGATCGATTTGCACGCAGCGGCTGGCAGCCTGTCACTAGCAGCACAGCAGCTCGTTGTGATTGCGCGCGCCTTCATCAGCCGTCCTTCGATCCTGCTTCTCGATGAAGCAACGGCAGCGCTCGACTATGCAGATCGTGATCTCGTCTTTGAAACAATCGAAGATTATGCTGCATCCGGGAATATTGTGATCTTCATTTCGCACCGGCTGGAAGAGGTGAAACGCCTTTCCGATGAGGTCACGGTGCTGCGCAGCGGCCATGTTGTCGATACGCTCGAAAGGCAGCAGATCAACAGCCAGATCCTTCTGGAACTCATGGCGCCGGAGGCTCATCTCCATGTTGAATGATCACATCATTCTTACCTATGAAAATCTCGTGCTCGCGCCGGGGCGCAAAGCGCTGTCCGGCACAATCCGCGCCGGTGAGATAACCGGACTTGCAGGTCTTGAAGGCCATGGCCAGGAGCAGTTTCTGCTGGCGCTTGCAGGCTTCAATCAGCCTCGTCATTCAAAGGTCGAAATCGTCACCCGGTCCGGCGAGCAGAGCGCCTATAGCAATCATCACAATGCAGCCAGATGCGGCGTAGTTTATTTGCCGCGTGACCGGCGCGCGACCGGCATTTTCCCGGTGCTTTCCGTACTCGATAATTTTGGTATGCCTTCCATGCCACGCTTTTCATGGGGTGGCATCCTCAACCGCCGCAAACAGAAGGAAGAGCTGCAGCGCTATACCGAATTCCTGTCGATCCGCTATCCGGCAATGGACGCGCCGATCACGGCACTCAGCGGCGGCAATCAGCAAAAAGTGCTGCTCGCGCGGCTTCTGGCGCTCAAACCGCGTGTGATGCTGCTCAACGATCCGACACGCGGCGTTGATCTCAACACCCGCATGAAATTCTATGAAGCGTTCCGTAAACTCGCCCGTGAAGAAGGTATCGCGCTCGTCATCCTGTCGAGCGAAATCGAAGAAATCCTGCAAATCTGCGACAGCGTTTCAGTGTTCCGCGATTATGAATGCTCAAAAACCATCAGCAAATCCGAAATGTCGATGTCGGGCGTCCTTGCAGCCATGTTCGGGCAGGATGAGGTGGAGCTATGATCTTAACCGACAACAAAAGCGGCTTGCGGCGCATCTTCTGCGGCAGTCAAGAAACACGGCTCGCCGCAATCCTTTTCATCATTCTGCTTGTCATCAATATTGTGCTTAACCCGGTACGCTTTGCGCCGTCAAACTGGGGTTCGGTGTTGGGGCTTGCAGCGCCGCTGCTGCTGACTTCGCTTGCAATTACCATACCGTTTCTTGCCGGGCGCGGCTCGATTGACATTTCTGTTGGTCCGCTCGTGGGTTTGATCAATGTCATTCTCGTTCAGATACTGATCATAAAAGGCGGCATATCCTCGTCCTTCATCATTATCCCGGCAGCAATTGCACTCGGCATTCTAGCTGGCGCATTAAATGGCCTTCTGGCAGCGATCATTCGTATTCAGCCAATTGTTGCAACGCTTGGAACCTACTTGATATTTGGCGGGCTGGCGCTCGCCATCCTGCCTTCTCCATCTGGTTCGGTGCCCGCATGGCTGTCATCTTTGGCGGGTCCATGGTCCATTCTGCCAGTGGGCGCTGCGGTTCTGATATGGATCGGTATCAAACGCCTGCCTTTCTATGAGACGCTTATGGCCGTCGGCAGCGAGGATCGAGCCGCCTACACCGCTGGTGTCAATGTTCCGCTCGTGCGCTTCATCGCCTATGTGCTGGCCGGATTGTTCGCAGGACTGGCAGCATTGTCACTCACAGCGCTCATTGGCTCAGGTGACCCGATCATCGGTCCCGGCTATACGCTGATTGCTATTGCTGCAGTCGCCCTTGGCGGCGTCAGCCTCGCCGGCGGCGTTGGCGGATTAACCGCAGCATTTCTGGGTGCAGCATGTATTTTCCTGCTGCAGAGCATGTTGACGGCCTTCAACGTCTCGACCTTCGTGCTGCAGGCAGTCTATGGCGCAGTCCTTGTTCTGGCTGTCTGCCTCAACTCCGAAAAACTCAAACTCTATTTCCGACGCAAGGTGGCGCAGTCATGATTAAGGCACTGGCTACAAATCGCGCACTGGTCGCCTTCATCGGAGTCCTGCTGGTGTTCCTCTTGGGAGCAACCCTCATTCCGGGCTTTGCCAGCCTTTTCTCCATTCGCGCCATGCTGGTTCTGGCAGCACTGCTTGCAATTGCAGCACTCGGTCAGACGCTGGTGATGATTCTTGGTGGCATCGACCTTTCCATTCCGTTTGTGATCGGCTTTGCCAATGTTGTCTTCGCCAGCCTCTACGGCGATGGAATGTCACCGCTTTTGGCGGGTGTGATCGTGCTGGCGTCAGCGGGGCTGATCGGTGCGTTTTCCGGCGCTTTATCGGCAGCGCTTTCCATCCACCCACTGATTGTCACGCTTGGTGTCGGAACGATGGTTCAAGCGGGCGTACAAATTTGGACACGCGGCTTGCCGACAGGTTCAGCGCCCGCTTTCATCAATGATTTCGTGTCACTGGGTGGCAGCATCGGGCCTTTGCCATTCCCTTGGCTGATCCCGTTTACAATTTTGCTTACCCTTGGCACCGTCTTTGTGTTGCGCCGTACGATTTATGGCCGCAAGCTTTATGCGCTGGGCTCAAATATCAAAGCCGCCGAACTGGCGTTAATCAGACCGGTTGCGATCTGGGCGATCACCTTCGGTCTGAGCGCCGTGTTTGCAGCGCTTGCTGGCATTCTTCTGCTCGGCTTCACCGGCTCATCAAGTGCCACAGTGGGCACGCCCTATCTTTTCCAAACGGTCTCTGCGGTCGTTGTCGGCGGAACCGCGCTGATCGGCGGGCGCGGCGGATTTGTCGGAACGGTGGCTGGCGCGATCATGCTGATGGAATTGCGCACATTTCTCATCGGCATGGGCTTTTCGGATGCTATGGTCCAGTCGGCACTCGGCGTTCTCATCCTGCTTCTGGTCGCGGCCTATGGTCGTGATCGCCATATCCGCAACCTTATCTGAAGGAGAACCCGTTGGACGAGCGGCTTGCACGGACAATTGACGCCATCAAAGCATCCGGTGCCGATTGGGGCGTTTTCACCAGCCCCGATGGCATCGCCTACGCTTCGGGTCATATCGTTTCCATTGAAGCGGGACCGTCACCCTTTGCGGGTGGACCTGCCATCGCACTGGTTGGCAAAAACGGCGAATGCGGACTTGTCGTCACCAATCTCGAAGCAGATACGCCAAGCTGGGCACAGACCGTTCTCGCATATGAAGGTTTCTCATATAAAGAGCCGGCCGACATTTTTGCCAACTATCTCACTGCCGCGAAGGAGCTCTTCAACAAGTTTGGTGTCGGCGGAGCAATTGCGATAGAGCAGAACAGCTTCCCATTGTCCTTGCTCCCACTTATCGAAACATGCCGTCGTGTGTCGATTGACGATGCTTTCAAGCGCCAGCGCATGGTGAAAACAGCAACTGAGATCGCGCTATTGCGTGAGGCAGCGCTGACCGCTTCCGCCGGGCAACGCGCGTGTATTGAGCACAGCAAAGCAGGCCGCAGCGAGCTTGAAATATTTGCCGACATAAGGCTCGCCATGGAAAGCAGAGCCTGCGAACGCCTGCCGCTCACCGGCGATTTCATATCCGGCAAAACCCGCACATCGGCATTCATGGGCTGGCCGACAAACCGCATCATTGCCACCGGCGACCCGCTCATCTGCGATCTCGCACCGCGCGTCAAAGGCTATTGGGGCGACAGCTGCGCATCGGCAATGCTGGGCAAAACAACTGACGGATTTGAGAAGCAGTTCAAAGCCGTGAAATCGGCACTTGATCTGGCAATCGAAATCATCCGCCCAGGCCTTGGCATCGGTGAACTGGATCTAAAATTGCAGGCCCATATCGCAGCACATGGCTATGGCTATGCTCATCATTCCGGACATTCTATCGGCACATCTGTCCATGAATGGCCACGGCTTGTCAGTTATGAAACTGAGCCTTTCCGGAAAGACATGGTTGTGATGGTGGAACCCACCGCCTTCGATCCGGACACTGGCGGCGTTCGGCTCGAATTCATGCTGCATGTGACCGAAAATGGCTGCAAAGTGCTAACCGACTTCGAGCATCAGATGGTTATTTAGCCACTGGCCCTAATCTTGAGTTCGAAACCGACGTCGACAATCGTTTTTGTCGATGTTTCGCCACGCATGGCTTCAAGCAAAAGCTCACCCGCCTGCCGTCCGATTTCCGCGGAAGGTACTGCAACTGTCGTCAATGGCGGCAGCAGATGACGCGAAAGTTCAAAGTCGCCAAAGCCTGTAATCGCGAGGCGTTGTGGCACCTTGATACCAATGCGCTGTGTCTCCAGAAGCGCGCCGGAAGCAAGAATATCACTTGAAAACATGACAGCATCGGCTTCCGGATATTGAGCCAGCGCCCGTCGCAGAAGATCGACACCCGAAGCCATGGCAATCGGCATTTCGGTCGCCACCGTGATGCGTGGCTTTTCATCCGGGAAATGTTGCTCCATTGCCGCTTTGAATGCGGCACGGCGTTCAGCAGCACGGCTGTCGCCTTTCCGAACCACACCGGCAAACACAATATAGCGCCGACCCGTATTGATCAGATGACTGACCATTTCGGTGATCGCCGCCGTATTGGAAAATCCCACCAGTCGGTCAATCGGTTTATCGGTAAAATCCCAGCCCTCAACAACAGGAATTTCCGCACGTTTGAGCAATGCGACACTGCGCTTGCTATGGTGTGTGCCAATCACAAAAACACCATCCGGACGCCGCCCGAGGAGGCTACGAACGATTTCTTCCTCCCGCTCCAGTCGGTAATCGGTATTGCCTAAAAATATCTGATAACCGGCCTGATGCAGAACGTCGGAAAAATGCTGGATCGTATCAGCAAAAACAGACGCGGACAGCGTGGGTATGATCGCCGCAACCGTATTGCTTTTATGCGATGCAAGATGGCTTGCCGCGAGATTATGAACGTAATGCGTCTTCTCGATTGCATCCTGAATAAGCTTCCGCTTTTCAGGCATCACGGAATCCGGAAAACGCAACGCGCGCGAAACGGTCTGCATGGAAACCCCTGCAGCCGCGGCCACATCCGCCATAGTCACGCCAGAACCTTTGCGGCGCTGCTTTCGTGATGTTGGGGCTTCAACGCTCACAGATAGAACGGCCTGACACAGACGGGAGTGCCTATTTCGATGCGTTTGCCCGTATGGGTCAAATTTCCCGTCTCCTTGTTGATTGCGAAGATCGCAATGCAATCTCCATTCTGGTTTGCGACCAGAAGCCAGTCGCCATCCGGTGTCAGCGTAAAATTACGCGGTGTCGCGCCGCCCGTAAAGCTATGACCGATTTCAACAAGGCTGCCATTCTCCTGATCCACACGAAATGTAGTGATCGAGTCATGACCGCGGTTGGAACAATAAAGAAAACGACCGTCCGGCGAAAGATGAATATCCGCTCCGTGCGACTGAACATCCGCTGGCGCTGTCGGCAAGGTCTGAACAAGGCGCATGTTTTCACCGTCACGCACAACCAGCGAAACCGTGTTATTCAGTTCATTGGAGACATAGACAAAGCGGCCATTCCGATGCTGGGCGATATGGCGCGGACCAGCCCCGGACGGGGTCGCGACACTGCCAACCCGCTTGAAACCGCGCTCACTATCAAGGCGATAGGCGATGATCTCGTCAAGCCCAAGATCGGCGGACAGGAACATGCCGCCTTCCGGTGTTTCGACCACACAATGCGGGTGGCTGCGTTCCTGCCGGTCGACGACAGGCCCAAGCTTACCCTCGTGACGAATGCTATGTGCAACCGGCCCGAGGCTACCGTCAGACAACACTGGCAATGCAACAAGCGACTGATCAGGCCCGCCCGATCCCATCGCATAATTGGCGACAAGCACAAACTTTCCGTCCACTGTCACGGTATTATGCGCAGTTATGCTGCCTAGGGCACCCTGCTTGTTGAGATAAACAAGTTCACCCTTTTCAGCATCAAAGCGATAGGCACTGACCGTCCCCTCGTGCCAGCTGAACACTTCGGAATTTGCATAGATCACCCCTGTATCCGGCGCGACGCTCAAGAATGTTGGATTGTCGACGGAAGATGTCGCGCATATATGCGATGCATCTCCTGTCGTCGTATCGAATGCGTAGATGGAAAGACCTTCGCCACGCGCACCCTGAAAATAAGGGGCTTCGCGATTAAGCGACCCGACCGCCAGATAAAGCTTCCTCACGCATTCCTCCAATGCAAACTCTTTCCTTAATGCATCACCCATCCGCCATCGACATTCAAGGTCTGCCCGGTGATAAATCCTGCTTCATCAGAGGCAAGGAACATCAAAGCCGAAGCAATATCCCGCGATGATCCGCGGCGCTTAACAGCCTGATGCTCGAGCACGAATTTCGTGTAGCCTTCAGGATCGGGATGGATTTTCTCGGCATCCGTTGGAAATGCGCCCGGAGAGATCGCATTGACGGTAATGCCATAAGCGCCGAACTCGCGTGCCCAGGCGCGCGCAAGCCCGATGAGCGCGCCCTTTGATTGCACATAAGGCGAAAGGAGTGCCCAGCCGCCATAGGCAGTCACGCTAGCGATATTGATAATACGACCCCACCCCTTTTCACGCATATGCGGCAGCGCCACCTGAACGCAGACAATGCCCGCATCGACATTGATGTGCTGCACTTTCTGCATTTCCTCAAGTGTATAGTCTTCAAACGACTTGGATGGATAAATCGCAGCATTGTTGATCACGATATCAAAGCCACCGGCCTCGCGACTAATTGCCTCCAATGCAGGTCGAAGTGCCTGCAAATCCGACAGATCGAGCGCGTGGATCGAAAGTCCGCTAAGCCCCTCTGCCTTGCCTTTCAGTTCCTCAATCTTTCTCGGTTCATGATCGATAGCCACAACCCGCGCGCCAGCGCGCAGAAAATTGAGCGTAGTTTCAAGACCGAGGCCACCGGCAGCACCCGTGTAGAGAATGGTTTTGCCTGCAACGGAAAACGGCGGTGATGCGGTCATGAGCGGCCTCCAATAGCAACGTGATTGCCGGATGGCACCGGATAATCCTCTATTGGCTGTTTCGCGATTGCAGCAATGCGTGCTTCTGTTTCCGCGATGCTCGCTGCATCCCCCAGAATACGGAACGTACTGTCGTAACAACGCTCTTCGCCGTGTTCGAGCCACATCAGCTCGCCGCGATCACGGGCAGCACCATGTCCCAGAACGTGATTGGTCGCAGGCTCGATGCCGAGCGCATATTGCCCGGCCTGCAGATTCTGCCACTCATACATGCAGGGGAACTGATCCTTGCGGGTAACGACTTCAAAACCGATGCCCAGCTTGTCATTGACCAGCGCGACCGGCACTTCGCCATTGGCGTCAGCCTCCATTTCATGCTGCCAGACCTGCTCATGAAATTGCATTTGCGGCGCAGGCAGTGTATGATAGCCGACATTCTGCTTCTTGTAATCGTCTCCCGCATGCGCCGCCCAGACCACATCCCTGACAGGTGCTAGATAGCGCGAGCCGTCAGCCAAAACCGGATGACCGACATTGATGTGATAGCAGTACATATGTGGAGTGCGATAGAAACTGCGATTGATCACGCGATCCGTCAGCTTGATATCGTTTGTACCGGCCTTGATTTCGATGCGGCGTGTCAGTTCGAGATGCTCACCGAACACGGTTCCCTGTGTGACGACACCCTCGCACCAGAGATAACATTCGTCGCCTTCCCAGCGCTCACCATAGCCAGTCAGTTTTGCAGGAATAGTCCCAACACGGCCATGAATGGAGTGCTTGATCGTCTGGCGCGGCTTGTAATTATAATGGTCCGCCGCCTCCTCATGCATGAAGAGGATATGGTCAAGACCGCATGTCACCATCAGGCCGGAGAAAGAACGCATCCAGCCAAGACCACCCTCGCCCTCATATTCATGCAGTCCCGGATGGCGGAAGCCGGACGGCGAGTGCCAGCCGATGGCCATGCCGCGATAGTCGCAATCAGCAATATCGAGTGCGCGGTCAACAAGAACGGTGAAGCGCAAGCCAGTGCCGGAACGGAACTCCAGCATTCTTATGCCGCGCTCCACCCCGTCTTCAAGCACCATCAGGCGAACGCCTGCAAACTGAGCAAATGAGCCACTGCTCGCGGCAATGTCGCGACGCGACCTCGCCTCTCCATAAAGCTTCACCATTTTGGCACCTTAAATGCTGCGGCATACAGCCATTTCACTCAAAGGCGGCCAGTGTCCAAACACTTGTTTATAGCACCAGCCGCTCCACCTCGCCCCAGGTGGTATTAAAGTCCCTGCGCACGCAGCTTTCCGTCGAGGAACTTCTTCGCGCGCGGCACATCGGCCTCATCGAGATGTTCGATGATCATCGGAATATTTGGGTGCTTCTGCGCAAGGCGCTTAAGGTATAGGTCGTAGTTTAGCGAGCCGAGACCCGGCGCTGGCAGTTCGATTTCGCCAACGCCACGGAAAGTATGGCTTTCAAGTGCATCGGCGTCGCCGATATCGGCATGTTTTTCAGTCTTGTCATCGCCGGAACGTTTGACATCCTTGGCATGACCGATCTTGATCTTGTCGCTCAATGTATCGAACACCTGGTTGAGAATTTCATCCATCCGGTCGATATTGTGCGTTTCAAAATAATTGGTTGGGTCCATCAGCAGGCCAAGGCCCGGATGATCGACCTGCGCAAACATTTTCACTGTTTCCTCGACCGAACCGACGACGTTGTTCACATAAGTTTCGAGCAGGAACATCGCGCCGTGATCGTAAGCAAACTGCGACAGATCAGCGATGACCTTGCGGCATTCTTCAAAACCTTCTTCGGTCTTGTTCTTCGGGTGATGAACCCAATCAGATTCAGTGTTGTAAGTGCCGGTTTCTGAAATCACATAAGGCGTGCCGAGATACTGCGCATGGCGGATAATCTCTTTGAGATAGCCCATGCGACGCTCGCGCTCTGCCTTGTCCGGATGAATGATGTTCGTATAACCGGAAATGCAAGAAATAGGCAGATTGTGATCGCGAAATGTCTCGCGGATTTTAATGCACTTGTCCTTGGTGATCTGCCCGGCGCTCAGATCAATATCCTTGAAATGCATGTCCAGCTGGACCGTATTGAAGTCAAGCGCACGAATTTTTTTAGCTGTTTCCTCAAGCGAATAGGGGAAATAGCCACTGAAAATACCCACCTGCATCATGATCGAAACCCTCCCGTTATGATACTCTGTTAATCCGCATCTTTCCCGAAAACCGCTTCGCGCTCTTCGGGATGTGCTCGTTTAATTGATTGATATCTCGGACAATTTGACAGTGCGGCCTTCATCGATCGACTTATAGCCAGCTTCAATGAGTGCGACCGTCTTCACATTATCCGCTACTGAAAGCGCTGGCGTTTCGCCAGACTGAATGGCGTATTGCAGCTGCTCCATCACACCGATAAAGGCGTGCGGGAACCACATGGTTTCCCATTTTGGCCTCACCCATCTGCCGTCTGTCGTCTTTTTGGAGGCATAAGTCAGCGTTGATGGCGAACCATCCGGCCAGCCAATCGTGCCCTTTGCCACACCATCCGTACCCTCGACCCGCCATTTGATGTAAATATCGCTGTCAAAGCCCTCTTCGCGCGGCCCCGACCAGACGTCTTCCATTGAAACAGCCATCACACCGCTCGGGAACATCAGCGTTGAAACGGTGATACCGTCCTTGTGTTCAAACTGAGTGCGGGGGTCAGTGCGCGTCAGCGTGGTGATGGTTTCAGGTTCACCAAACAGGAAGCGCAGCACATCGAGATGATGCACGCTCATGTTAGCCAGCGTCAGGCGGTCATAATCTTCCAGAAACCCCTGCCAATGCGGGATGGCACGCATCTCGATTGTCGCCATGACAGGCGCGCCAAGCTCAGCCTTATCGAGAATTTGCTTCAATACGCGCATCGACTGGTCGTAGCGCATGTTCTGATTGACCGAGAGGATTTTGCCAGCCTTCGCTGCTTCATCGCGAAGCGCAATGGCCTCTTCAAGCGTCAGAGCCAGTGGCTTTTGGGCGAGAATGCCCTTGATATGTGGCTGCGCAAGCGCTTTGCGAATGAGCGCAGGCTGCTGATCCGGCGGATAAGCAATATCGATGATTTCGATAGCTTCGTCGCCAATCAGCGCTTCTGGCGTGTCGTGCACTGTGGCGATACCCCAGCGCGCGGCGACCTCTTCGGCCTTTGCCTTGGTGCGTGAGGCGATTGCAGCGACCGTAAAGCCCGCTTCCTTATAGGCAGCAAGATGGCACTCGGCCATGATCATGCCTGCGCCGATACAACCGATCTGGTAATCCCGAACCCGCACCTGCGGATCAGGAACAAAGCCCCGCGCTTCGCTCATTGCAACCTCCCATTTTTATTTCTAAGCCCGGATATCATCGAAAGATCGACAAATGAGCCCGTCCTCATTCAAGGAAAATGCCAACCTCCATTGGCAGCCTGAGGCTTAATGAAGATTCGACGCAGCAGTGTCAACATCATATAAAATCATTTTACGTCATTTATCATCATAATTGATCGGTTTTTGGATCATTCCTTTAAATTCGGAAGTTCGCATATGCAGATTAATGATGTTTTTTGATGAGTGATAGCCGAGCCAGAGCCAATTTCATTGGGAAAACAGATGGAGGAACCGAACAAGCCTTGCATTTTGCATAAATCGAAATACATCATTTTCCATCATTTGGGTGAGGAGTGTGATTTTGCGTTCCACGGTGAGCGACATTGCCAGAACAGCGGGTGTTTCCAACGCCACGGTTGATCGCGTATTAAACAACCGCGAAGGCGTGAAAGAGCGCACGCGTGAAATCGTCCTCGAAGCCGCGCGCAATCTTGGCTATCTCCCCGGCAGCGCGCCGCTCAACGCAAATACCACGGACCGCATCAAGCTGGATTTTGTTCTGCCAGCTGGCACAAACACCTTTATCGCCAATCTGCGAGATGAAATTGCGAGACAAGCCTCTCTGCAATCTCAAATCGAGTTGAGAATCCATAGCGTTGAAGGCTTTAACCCTGATACGCTAGCGCTTGCGCTGGAGGACCTTAAGGAACACGCGCAGGGCGTAGGGGTTATTGCGTTGGATCACCCGACCGTGCGGGAAGCGATGCGCTCGCTTGCTTTGTCTGGCGTACATATAGTCACCATTGCGTCCGATATCCTGCAGGTGCCACGCGTTGGCTATATCGGCATCGACAATCGCGCCGCAGGACGCCTTGGCGGTTATATTCTGGGTCGTTTTCTTGGTCGATCCACTGAAGGCAAGATAGCGCTTTTTGCTGGTTCGCTATCCTATCGCGGCCATGAGGAACGCGAGATGGGCTTTCGCCGGGTTATCGCGGAAGAGTTTCCGCATCTCCGTATCGTCGAGCTAAACGAGATCGAAGACAGCAGCGAGAAAGCCTTCACAGAGACCATAGCATTGCTTAAGCGCCATCCAGACCTTGCCGGCATATATAATCTCGGTGCTGGCAATCAGGGTATCGGTCAGGCTTTAATGGATTCGGGTAGATCCGATTCCATCATCTTTATCGGCCATGAGCTGACGCAAGGCACCAAACGGCTTCTTTTGAACGGCGCCATGGACGCCGTCATTGACCAAAACCCGCGAGTGGAAGCGCGAGAGGCTTTGGCCATTTTGACGAGCAGCATCAGAGGTCAACCTTTTGATTCCCATCCGCCACGCATCCAAGTAATATTTAAGGAGAATATTCCAGAGCTTTAGAAGCTCTGTCTATTCCCGATAAAGATGCAAAGGATACCTGTTTCAAAAAACAATTCTAGGTCACTTTCAAGTCGATAGTTTTGAACACGATCCATCAAAGGTCTCACATACATCTAGCTTACCTGCGCACAACACGCTGGGAGCTGGAACAAGGCGAATAACATGGCACTTCAATCAATCTTGCAATGCGCTGATTGCCAGTCAAGAGCACATCATACGCGCATCGGATAGAAACCCGCGACCATTTACTTTTTGATCAAAGCGACAGCGAAGTTTGGATTGCCGCTACGGACGGTAAATCTCAGAATTCGTTGATCAGTCCTTCGTATGCTTTGTTAATCTTTCTCACATCCCGTCGATATTCATCGACGATCCAGTCGCAAATGTCGCGAATGAACCATTCATCCGGTTTGATCGAAGTCACTAGATTACAGCTTCGGCCAGTCGAAACCACAACAGGATGCGATGGAACGAGCGAGCCGTTGGCCAGCAAGGTTGACACTACGCTTAGCCAGCCGATAGCGTTGCCTTGTCCCATCAGCGCGGCCTGTACAACGACATTGTAATCCGAGAATTGAAGTTCCCGGGCTATCTCTTTCAGTGCATTAACGGAATACAGATCTGCCCACCTGAACTGCGACCCGCTAAGAGTGATCACCTGATTCAAACCCGATTGGGACTGTGTCGAACTGGAATCGAAAGCAGGAGATCGCACAGGCAACAGAAGCTCTGGCATAAGTGGAAAAATTCGATACCGGTCATCCACTTTGGGATCGAACCGCATCGCGATATCGGAGTCGTTAACCGGACAATCGAGCGGCCCAATGATCAGTTGCCACTGAATGTCTACATCAGGAAACAGCGCTTGGAATTGGTTCATCCGCGGCATAAACCAATGCGTAGCGAAAGCCCCCGAGACTGATATTCTCACCGTACGTCGCTTCGTTTGCGCATTTTGTCTTAGTCCAGCCAAAGCACGTTCAATGTTTGAAAAGCTCTTCGAGACTTCCGCAAAAAGATCACCTCCATGTTCAGTTAGTTCTGCTCCCCTCGGCGTTCGCTTGAAAAGCTGCATTCCGAGATGAAGCTCCAGACGCCCAATGGTGCGGCTGACTGCGGGACTTGTAACCCCAAGTTCCCGTGCCGCGTTTGCAAATGTTCCGCATCGGACTGCCGCTTCGAAGGCGACGAGTGCGTTGAGCGAGGGAAGGAGCCGTCGAATATGTGACATTACAAAATGTAACCCCAGAGGTGATTATTTTTGGAATTGATGGATTTGTCTCAAGTATCCCAATGTAGCCACACAACTGGCTTTTGCCCGGAACAGGAGAGACAATTCATGGCCTTCGAAAATTTCAAAGTTCTGACTTTTGATATCGTCGGGACCTGCATCGACTTCGAGAAGGGTATTCTGGATGGTTTCCGCGCCGCAGGCGGAGAGGCTGCGAAGACGCTGACTGATGATCAGATTTTCCAGCCCTATCTGAAAGCAAGAGAGAAATTTCCTGGCCGCGCAAGCGAGGTCATGCGCGAAGTTTATTTCTACGCTGCGAAAGAACTTGGACTGTCGGACGACAGCGCGGCAGGGGACAAATTCCAGAGCCACTTTTTTGATTTTCCCGCATTCGAGGATTCCGCTGAAGCGCTCAGACGATTGCGTAGGCACTTTAGACTGGTCGCGATGACTAATTATGATCGTGTCGGCTTCAGCGCCAATTCGAACAAACTCGGCAACCCGTTTCACGACAGCGTCACTGCTGACGACGCCGAGTATCCAAAACCGGATCCGCGCTTCTTTTCCTACAATCTTGGGCGCCAATCGGCATTTGGTTTCAAGCAAGACGAAATCCTGCATGTTGCACAGAGCCAGTACCACGATATAGGCGTCGCTAGAGAGCTGGGGTACAAAGTCTGCTGGATCGAGCGGCGAAAGGGCCTCAAGGGTTTCGGTGGAACACCTGTTCCGAAAGTAGTGACGACACCGGACTTCCATTTCTCGACCCTGCGAGAACTCGCCGATGCTGTCGAAAGCGAGAGAAAATAACTTGTAAGTGAGCCCAGGTATTTTCCAGATGCGAGAACTCGGCCTACCCCGATCTTCGTGGCGTGAGACTGCAACACCACCTCTGAACTGCAAGACATTGGAGGACGACATTGCCGCCGATGTGGTCATTATCGGAGGTGGGTATACGGGCTTGTCGGCCGCCGTAAGAGCAATTGAACTTGGTTTGAAACCTGTTGTTCTCGAAGCAGAAGAAGTCGGCTTCGGCGCATCAGGAAGAAATGGCGGCGTGGTATCAACGAAGTATCGTGTATCACTAAGCGTCATGGCGCAAACTCACGGCAGACAAGTCGCTCAACGCATGAACGCGCTCGGTCACAAAGCGATGGATTGCGTTGAAAGCTATGTCGAGCGATTTCAGATCCGAGAAGCGAATCTGACGAAAACCGGGAACATTCGCTGTGCGCATAACGAGGCCGCCTTCGCGGCGCTCGTGGAAGAAGCGAAGACAATCAGGGACATATTCGGCGATACGAGCATCACAGTGCTTGGGGCGAATGAGGTTGCGACAGAGACCGGAAGTACGCGCTTCTATGGAGGAGTTTTGAACTCCCATGCTGGCACTATACATCCTCTTAGTTACTGCCGGGGTTTGGCCAACGCCGTTCTTTTGGCCGGAGGCCTCATTTACGAAAATAGTCCCGCTCTTCGCATCGCGGAAGAAGGCCCGGCAAAACTCGTTTGTACAAAAGTCGGATCGATCAGTTGCAAACAGATTCTGATCGCAACGAATGCCTATTCCGACATCACGCCTGCCACCGGCAATGTGCGTAAGACCATCATACCGTTCAGGAGTGCGATCATCTCGACGGAAGCGTTGCCCAGTTCTGTTTTTGATGAAATTCTTTGCAACAATCGGAGCTACAGCGAGACGCGAAGAATGATGCGATGGTTCCGACGTAGCGGAGACTGCTTGCTTTTTGGCGGTAGGGGCGCATTCGGCAGAAATGACTCCATGGCCGCCTATGCGACCCTTGAAAGAGCAATGTCTGATATCTTCCCGCAGTTGAAAGACTACGGGATCGTCAATCGCTGGTCGGGGCTTGTTGCCATGACGATGGACAGTCTTCCACAAATCGGGTTGATCGATAAGAATATTGGCTTTTCGCTCGGCTACAATGGAACGGGAATCGCGATGTCGAGCCTTCTGGGACGCTACGCGATTGATCTTTTGCAAGGCGAAAAGCCTGATCTGGCGCTGATGCGGCGCCAGAAACCGGTAGATATTCCATTTTTCTCGATGAGAGCGCCAGCCGTCCGTACAGTAGCCGCATGGTATCAGCTGCTGGATAAATTCGGACGCTGAATACGCTCCCAAAATTCTCAAAGCGAACTGCATATTCTTATTGCGTCCAACATCGCGGAGTGAATGTTGCGACTGGCAAGAGCATCTCCTATCCGGTGAAGCTCAAATCCAGGTCTTTCGCGGATAGGTTGAGGCTTGGCGTCAACCATAGCGCGCAGGTCGGTAACACCGTCGTTTGAAGAATGGGATCGCAGTGCTTCGAAAACTTCGTTGGACGGAACACTGCCCTGCTCCACAACAACATGATCGACCACAATCGTTTCTGTTTCTCGCGTGATATCGTTCACAAGCGTTGCGATCAGTCGATTGTCCTGGCGGTGGACTTCCCTCAAACGTGTTTCGGTTTTGGGATAAAGGCCAAATTTCAGAAAGAGCTTTTTCCAGCGTACCCGTTCGGCATAAGTCAGTTCTTCACAGATTTGGGCGTCTATGGTGACGAATTTCACCTTGGCCCCAAAGCCAACGGCCTTCTCGGCCGCCAGCGGAGCCGGATGTCGCCCGGTGCCATCAAAAACAAGAACTTCACCCGATAGCTTGGACTGACCTGCCAGAATATCCCACGTGGAAATGCATAGATCACCGCCGTGCAGAAGATCAATTTGCGGCATACCGCCCGTTGCTAGCAAAACAACATCGGGATTCTGCGCCAGGATTTCGTTTTCATCAAGATAGGCATTCGTTTGGAGGGACGCGCCGAGACGATTAAGTTCAGCCACGCGCCACTCAACTATGCCGATGAGGTCACCGCGCCACGAACCCTTCGCGCCAAGAAGAAGCTGGCCGCCGAAATCGGATGCCGCTTCAAACAACGAAACCTCATGACCCCGTTCCGCGCATATTCTGGCAGCCTCAAGGCCTGCGGGTCCCCCGCCAACCACGACGACCTTACGTTTGGTGCTTTCGGTTTTAGTAAAGACCTGAGGCAGGACTGTTTCTCTTCCCGTTGCCGGATTATGAAGACACGCGGGACGATGCGGCGACTGGCAATGTGTAGCGCCTACGCATGGCCGGATTTCGCTTTCTCGTCCCGACGCTATTTTACTTGCAAGGTATGGATCAGCGATCTGCGCTCTGGTCATGCCCGCCATATCCATTTTGCCTTCGCGGATAGCGTACCGGGCGGAAGCAGCATCGGAAATACGTGCGGCATGGAATACCGGAATATCGAGCTCCCGGCGGAAACGTCCGACCGGCTCGACCCAAGGTGCAAGCGGCGATCCCATTCCAGGCATAGCGTCTTCCGCGAGACCACGGGTCGTGTCCATCATGCCATAAATCGCATTGAAAAAATCGATCCCGCCAATATCGCGAAGTGCTTGTGCAACCTTCAGAGATTCATCAAAACTCATGCCGCCATCGGGTCCTTCATCCACTGCCATGCGGATACCAACGATGAAATCATCACCGACGGCCTTTCTGATAGCTTCATGCACCATAAGCGGAAACCGCATTCGGTTTTCGAGCGATCCGCCAAAGCGATCGGTTCTGCGATTGGAAATCGGAGACAGGAACTGCCCTATCATGTGACCACCAGCATGCGTTTCGATGCCGTCCAGCCCTCCCTCCTTGCATCGCAGCGCCGCAGCAGCAAATGCCTTCACAACGCGATTAATATCATGGTCGTCCATCTCTCTGGGTATGCTGCGATGAAGCGTCTCACGGAGGGGCGACGGCGCAATCATCGCCAGCCTATCGCCGCCATAACTTTCGCCGCGTCGGCCAAGATGTGTTATCTGACACATGAGTGCTGCACCGTGGCGGTGCATACGCTCGGCAAACTGCTGAAAATGTGGGATGATGTCATCTGTTCCAACATTCAGTTGCCGAAAGACATTCGGGGAATCGATATCGATATTGGAGGATCCACCGAACATCGACAGGGCTATTCCACCCTTGGCCTTTTCTTCATGATACCGTTGATAGGCTTCAAGCGGCAGCCCGCTGACCTCCAGACCACACGCGTGGCTGGTGCTCATGATGCGATTGCGAAGTTCAAGATGCTTGATTTTCAGCGGCTGCAGCAGTGGGTCATTTTTGACACCGTTGGAGGCTTGCTGGTACATCGCTTTTCCCTTTGGTTTATAGAAACCCGTTCACACCTGGCGCTCGGCCTGGCATGTTCCTGATGCTACTGATGATTGTCGTGTCTTAATTCGGCTAGAATATCTGACTTAAGAACTGTTGGGTCCGAGGATCCTTGGCTGAGGTAAAGAACTCTTTCGGTGGAGCATGCTCGACGATCACACCTCGATCCGTGAAGTAGATGTGATCGGCCACTTCGCGTGCGAAGCCCATTTCATGGGTAACCAGAATGCAGGTCATCCCGTCGGACGCGAGTTCCTTTATCGTCGCCAATACTTCCTTGACGGTTTCAGGATCGAGCGCTGCGGTAACTTCATCGAAAAGCATAACGTCAGGACGCATGGCCAGGCTTCGCGCGATGGCGACGCGCTGCTGTTGACCACCTGACAGCTGGCCGGGATACTGGTTTTCCTTGCCAGTAAGTTTGACTTTTGCAATCAGAGCACGCGCCCGTTCCTCAACTTCCTGTTTTGGTTCACGCAGGACCTTGATCGGCGCCATCATGACGTTCTGCAAAACCGTCTTATGCGGAAACAGATTGTACTGCTGAAAGACTATTCCGACCTTTCGCCGCAATGCGAGCTTGTCGAGCTTGGGATCATTTACCTCCTGCCCGGCGACGACTATCGAGCCCTTCTGCACTGGGCTTAGACCATTGATACAACGTATGAGAGTCGATTTGCCCGAACCCGACGGACCGATGACGCAGATCACCTCGCCTTTGCGAACATCAAGACTGATCCCTTTGATAACTTCCAGATCGCCATACGCCTTGTGCACATCCTTTAGAGAAACCAGAGGGGGTGCATCGTTATTCTCTTTATGCAGCATATCTTTTCTCCAGTTTCCTTGTCAGAAGCGCGATTGGATAGATGTATACAAAGAACAGGCAGAGAAGGAACAGATAGAACGGAAAGAGAAATTCCGGTCGTCCGCCCGACGCTTCCATTGCAGCCTGTGCGTTGGCGACAGACTCTCTGACGCTGAAAATAGAGGCCATCGGAGTGGAGAGCGTGAGTAGCGCGTACCAGTTCATCCATGGAGGTATTGAACGCCGGAAGCTCTGTGGCAATATGATGTTCCAAAGTGTCTGAACACGGGTAAAGCCAAGACTTTCGGCCGATTCCCACTGCCCCGACGGAATGGATCGAACCGCGCCACGGACGATCTCGCTTATGTTGCCCATGACGGGCAGCGCAAAAGCGACGGTTGCTTTCATCCAGCCAGGAAACGGTATCACAATCCCGCCCGGAAGACGAAAATCTTCTGGCATCATATACATGGCGATGAAGAGAATAACGAGCCAAGGCGAGTTTCTCAGGAGATGCGTCATCAGGTGCGCAATGGCTCTTACCGGCCAGAACAAGCTGATCTGCATGAGACCGAGCAGAATTCCGAGAACCGTCGCCAAGGCCATCGCTAAAAAACTCATATAGAGGTTCAGCAAAAAGCCACGCAAGATGAATGGAACCCACCCGAAAAGTGTCTCGACTGCAGTCGGCGTTCCGGCATTCATTGTTTGCGCATAAGCGACACACAATGATCCGAAAAACAATGCAACGAGAACAATTCCGTATCGCAACGACAGAGCGCTAGAGAATGCCGTTACGCCGTAATGCGAAGGAACAATTGTGAAAGCGCGCTTATTCATGTCCATACCCCGGTAGTGCCAAACGGCGTTCGAGAGCGTGGAGGCCCCAGGCGAGGATACTCACAACCGCGACATAGAACACAAAAAGCACGAGGATCATCTCAGGCACGTTGATGTTGTCCGACCAAACCTGATTGAGGACATAGGTCATTTCTGGAACGGCGATAACATAAGCAAGCGAGGTTGTTTTGGCCAAACTCACTAGGTTATTCGTCAAAGCTGGCAGGCTAATGCGAAACGCCAGTGGAAGTGTCACATACATATAGATTTGCCAGTTCGAAAAGCTGAGGCTTTCAGCCGCTTCTTTTGTCGTTTCAGGAACGGCTTCCAGGCCAGCCCGGAATATCTCGACGTTGAACGCCCCACCAAAGATACCAAGCGAGATTACAGCCCACCCAAAAGAAGAGATAATGGGCTCGTAATATCCCCCCATGTCTACGGCTGGCGTGAACGCACCCAGGCCGAAGTAGAAAAACAAAAGCTGGATCATCGGAGGTGTATTTCGAAACGCCTGGATATAAGCATCAACCGCCACGCGAATTATCGCGCTTTTTGACGTTTGTGCCCAAGCTCCCAACACGCCGATCACCAGCGACAGCAAGATGGAAAACGCCATAAGCCGCAGTGAAATCAACGCCCCTTCAAGAAAGCGGCTGAACTCGTAGTCGTCATAGAAGACGATAAAGTTCAAGCCCGCAGTCTCGTTCAGATTGCGGAAGAAACTTGAGATATGTTCGATCATCTTCACTCCGAGCTACTGCTGATCAGAAAGCACCGGCCTTACTCTTTCGGCTCGAGGTAAGCGGTATCCCAATGGAGCTTCTTATTCTGCTCGGTGAACCAATCAGACGGTGCTACACTCCATTTCTTGGCGAGTTCAATCAGCGTACCATCAGCTTGCCAGCGATATGCCATACCCGCCATGAATGCGCCCCAGCCCTTATCGCGTTCTTCAAGCGGGACAGCAGCAGCCCACGGATTATTATAGAGGGCCTGAACAGGCATTTCGTAATCTTGCCACTCTGGTGTCTCGAGATCAGCCATGATGCTGACATCATCGTAGACCCAAGCAATGCAACGTCCAGCACGTAGAGCTTCCTTACCTTCGGAATTTCCGGTAAATGCAATCAGCTTTGCTTTCAGTTGCCGTTCGACTTGTTGATTATAGTAGTTTCCCTGCTTTCCGCACACCGGCTTTCCGGCAATGTCGTCCCAGCTTTTGATGACACCCTTCTTGGCAAGCAAGGTCGGCCCCGAGGCCCAGTAAGCGGGTTCAATAATGCCGATGACCTTACGACGTTCCGCAGTATCATACATACCGCCGACAATCAGATCGATCCGGTTCTGCTGGAGGAACTGCATGCGGTTCGCAGATGTAATAATGACGGGCTCTAGTTTGACACCCAGCGCATCCGAGACGCTCTTGGCGAGATCAACTTCGATACCTTGAAGATTGCCGTCCGCACCTGGGAAAGACCAGGGCTTGAAAGCCCCTTGCAAACCAACACGGAGAGTGCCGCGCTCCAGGATTTCCTTCAATCGCTCGCCATCAGCACGAGCCTGGCTCGCAAAAAGCGAAATCGCCATAGTAAGCGTGGAAACTGCCACCAAAGCAAGATTTTGATGTCTGCGCATACCCATTTCAGTTCACTCCTCTTTTTTGTTTCGTTAGGATTTTGCAGGCTCTCCCGAACGGTGAATTTCCCGTTGGTATTGAAGAAACTTGTCTACTTCGCGCTCGATCTGCTCTGGCTCCCATCCTAGCAAATCGGCGATTTCATTCGCCACATTGGTGGCAGTGGCGCGGTCTATATGCTGCCCCCAACCTATGCCGCTACGGGTATAGAAGATACCTTTCAAATCCCGGGCATGTTCCCGCAAGACATAATGCCGAAACGACGGAGTGTCTTCATCAGCGCCCGACGTGTTCGACTGTTGCATTTGACTTGTTTGCCGATCACGCCGCATCGGAATATTTGCTTCAACCGTTGCCAGTAGCTCCCGCCCTGCACTCATATGGCTCATGACCGGTCCGGCAGTCATCGCAAAAATTCCCGGATGGCCTTTGTCCTTCAAATGATGGATATGCCGAACTCTGTCACCGTCAGGGTTTTTGGGATTAAAGGTCAACGGCCGCACACCTGCCCAGGTAAATTCGACATTCTGTTTCGTCAGCTTAAGAGCAGGAAGAAGAAAATTGATTTCATCGAGTAGAAATTCAATATCGACGTCATCTGCCATAACGTTACTGGCGTCGCCTTCGAAATAGGTTTCGGTCGGGCCAATATGATAAAGGTCCTCCTTGAACGGCAGACAATAGATCGGCATTCCCAATCGATTAAGCGCCGCAACCCCGTGACCACGATAATAATCCGGAAGACGAACGACTATATGCGCGCCCTTCGTCCCGTGAATCAGACGATCATTCCCCTCCCCGGATACTCCCTGTAGAACGTCATCGATCCAAGTTCCGGCAAGATTGAGAATGATAGGTGCGAACACGCTGCTTATTTCACGATCTGCAGAGCTAAGATCGACCCGCCACAGCCCATCAGAGTTTTTTTCTCTGATGCTCGCACTGGTGAACAAACGGACATCAGCGCCTAGCTTCTCTGCTTCGGTGGCCGCATCGACGCAAAGCCTATCGGGCCAGTCCATGATGTATTCGCGGTAAGTCGCTATCGACTTCAGTTGTTTCCGATCTCGAAGGTCCTTTGCCAAAGGCACTGAGCTATCAAAGTTGCGCTTGTGCCGTTGGTACTCCAGCGGCAGTCGCCCCGATCCAAGACGCTTCAAGAGCGAAAGCCCAATATCCAGGTGCCATCCACGCAGATCATCCGCTTCGTATAAAGGAAAGCACATTTTGAAAGGCTTGCATCGCATTGGTTGGAGACGCACCAGTTCTTCCCGCGCATTCATAGCGGCACGCGCCATGGAAATCGCGTTCTTCAACTTCAATGGCGACGATGCGAACGTGCGGACCGGATGTCTCGTCTCAAAATATCTGAGACCGCAGTGGAGTATCCTGGACGATCTGCTCGACGCGCCGTTTGCGAAATCACCCTTTTCGACAAGCAAGACCTTGAACCCAGCGGCGGAGAGTTCGCGGACAGCGCTGGTACCGTTGATACCACCGCCAATGACGATCACATCATAACTTTCGTCCCGCGTGGCCTCCATCCTCATTTAACTGCTCCTTTCCTCGGCGTCGGGCGAGTACAGCAGCTAATTCGGAATGCTCAAAATAAAAAATTTGGCCTCCTATATGCAGTAAATGCATAATGGATTGAGCCCCCCGGAAGTCTGGCAACTTAACGATTCCTATCCGTCAAAAGTGCGGCAACTTCGCCAACACTGCGTCTCGCTCGCTGAAAAGAAGGTCCAGAAGCGCTTCCGACACGCGACTTTGCGGACGAGAATAAGGGCGAAGAAGCGCCACGTTGAACGGTATTTTAGGCAGGAATGGCACCAGCATTACCCGATCATCAAGTTGGTGAATGGCCGTGTAAGGGTCTATAAGCGCGACCCCCAGGCCAATTTTGGCGAATTCATATGCCGCAGCGGAAATCGTTGTTTCATAAGCTGGGTCCAGTTTTTCGCCCGCCGCGCGGAATGCCTGCGCAATAATCGGGCCAGCTGCGGTGAATGACGCAAATGATACAAATGGTACGTTTCGAAGATCCGGTGGTTCAATTTTGTCGCGGCTCGCGAGATGGTGGTCACGTGGAACCGCAGCAATATAAGCGGCATCGCTGAAAACTTCTGTTTGAAAGCCAGATCTGCGGAATGGGAGTTCAGCAAGACCAAAATCCAGCTGTTGGGACGCCGCCCATTCTTCGATCTTGGCAGAAAGCCGTATATTCAGCTGCACACGTGTTTGAGGCCAGCCATCTTTAAATTTCTTTAGCGCCTGGGGCATGAAACTTATCCCAAGGGCGGGCATAACAGCCGCAGTTATACGGCTGGTTTCACCTTCGGCAACAGTTGCCGCAAAATTTCGCAAAGAATCGAGAGATGTATACGCTCTATCGATTTCATCCAGAAGAAGGTGGGCAACTGATGTCGGCGTGATCAACCCTTTTCTGCGCTCAAACAGGGTGACACCCAACTCGGTTTCAAGCTTATTCAGAAGCCGACTGACGGCGGGTTGACTGCGCCCTATAAGTTCAGCAGCGGCGCTTACCGTTCCAGTTAGCATCACTGCCCGGAAGGCTGAAAAGTAGATGAGGTTCATCCCTACTTCCCAGTTTTGTTTCCCTGGCTTCTTCATCAAATATCATCCCAGCATTTCAGTTGTGGCACACACTCGCCTACAACAGTGCCAAGGGCAAACGAAATAGCAGACAATACCGATGTTTGATTGCAGTTCACCCGTCAGTATGAAGTAACGGCGTTTATCGGATTGAACCGCCCCGGCTTTACCGGAGACCCCAACTCGTGAGAAGCAGGGTCTATGACAAGCAAGACGACGAACAAATTTTCTCCTGAAGTCCGCGCCCGCGCCGTTCGGATGGTAAAGGAACATGAAGCCGAACACTCATCGCGCTGGGCGGCGGTATCATCGATAGCGGCCAAGATCGGCTGCTCAGCTCATACCCTCCATGAATGGGTGAAGAAGGCCGAGGTCGACAGCGGCAAGCGTGCAGGTTTGCCGAGTGACGTGGCGGAGAAGATGAAGGCTCTGGAGCGGGAGAACCGCGAGCTTCGTCAGGCGAATGAGATTTTACGCAAAGCCTCGGCGTATTTTGCCCAGGCGGAGCTCGACCGCCCACTGAAGCGATGATTTCCTTCATCGACGAACACCGCTCGGTGCTCGGGGTCGAGCCGATCTGCAGACTGCTGCCGATTGCCCCGTCCACCTATTATGAGGTTATCGCCAAGCGCACAGACGTGGACCGCCTATCGGCCCGCGAACGGAATGATATTGCCATGAAAGTCGAGATACGCCGGGTGTTCAACGAGAACTTCCAAGTCTATGGCGTGCGCAAAGTCTGGCGGCAGTTGCAGCGAGAAGGTTACGACATCGCCCGCTGCACCGTCGCTCGGCTTATGAGAATGATGGGGCTTCAAGGCGTCATTCGCGGCAAGCCAGTCAAAACCACCGTTTCGGACAAGTCCGCTCCATGCCCGCTAGACCGGGTGAACCGACAGTTCTTCGCTCCAGCGCCGAACATGCTGTGGTTATCCGATTTCACCTATGTCGCGACCTGGCAGGGCTTCGTTTACGTGGCCTTCGTCATTGATGCCTTCGCCCGCCGTATCGTCGGTTGGCGGGCAAGCCGAACGGCTCATGCCGGCTTTGTGCTCGATGCCCTCGACCAGGCACTGCATGATCGGCGGCCGGTCAAACGTGGCGGGCTGGTTCATCATTCCGACCGCGGCTCGCAATACGTGTCCATTCGCTATTCCGAACGGCTGGCCGAGGCGGGCATCGAGCCATCTGTCGGAAGCGTTGGCGACAGTTACGACAATGCTCTCGCCGAAACGATCAACGGTCTTTACAAGGCCGAGGTCATCCATCGCCGGGGACCATGGCGAAACTTTGAAGCCGTGGAGTTCGCCACGCTCGAATGGGTCGACTGGTTCAACAACCGCCGCCTTATGGAGCCCATCGGAAACATTCCGCCTGCCGAGGCCGAAGAACGACACTATGCCATGCTGGACGCACCAGCCATGGCCGCGTAACTTAAACCAAACGGTCTCCGGTAAAGCCGGGGCGGTTCAGATTACAGCCCAAAGATGTTCCTTCATTACAGCCTCATGCAGCTCGACTCCAAACCCAATGTCTTCTGAGATCGGAAGGCGTCCGTTCCTGACCGTTTCCTCAAAGGGCA
>Ga0180223_1000638_pt1 | contig 39552 bp, 31 predicted proteins | sample eDN5th30CKraftOP_FD_151337 | JGI IMG/M metagenome (GOLD analysis project Ga0180223, IMG submission 151337) | Enriched Organic Plus compost microbial communities from Emeryville, California, USA - eDNA 5th pass 30_C Kraft OP (version 2) (version 2) ... | reverse complement strand
CCGGCCTCGCCCGCATCCGCGTGGGGGAACAGCTCGGCCTCATCGACAAGGATCGGTTCGAACTGTGCTGGATCGTCGACTTCCCCTTCTACGAATATGACGAGGACGAGAAGAAGATCGACTTCGCCCACAACCCCTTCTCCATGCCGCAAGGCGGGCTGGATGCGCTGAACGGGCAGGATCCGCTCACCATCAACGCCTATCAATATGACATGGTCTGCAACGGGTTCGAGATCGCGTCCGGTTCGATCCGTAACCAGTCGCCCGAAGCGATGGTGAAGGCGTTCGAACTGGTCGGCCTGTCCCAGCAGGATGTGGAGGATCGCTTCGGCGGCCTCTACCGCGCCTTCCAATATGGCGCGCCGCCTCATGGCGGCATGGCGGCGGGCGTGGATCGCATCGTGATGCTGCTCTGCGGCGCGCAGAACTTGCGGGAGATCACGCTGTTCCCGATGAACCAGCGCGCCGAAGACCTGCTCATGAGTGCGCCCAGCCCGGCGGAACTCAAGCAGCTTCGCGAACTTCACATCCGCGTCGTGGAGCCGCAGGCCAAGGCCTGACCAGACGCCTTCCGCGCAGGCTTGTCGAAGCCCTGTTCTTCTCTACAAGAAGGACAGGGCCTTGTTTTTGCAGGCTCGAAGGGAGGATGACGCATGGCCATCGACCTCAAGGACTATGAGAATAGTCCGAAGTTCACCGGCGATTATGACGCGGCGCTGGCCGACCTTCAGCATCGCCTCGCGAAGATTCAGGTCGCCCATGTCATCCACGACCGGCGCAGCGTCATCCTGCTGGAAGGATGGGATGCGGCGGGCAAGGGCGGCATCATCAAGCGCATGGCCGCCGACTGGGACCCCCGCTATTATCAGGTCCACCCGATCGCTGCGCCCAATGGGGAGGAGCGCGATCATCATTTCCTCTGGCGTTTCTGGACGCGCCTGCCCGCCGGACGCAACATCGCGATTTTCGACCGAAGCTGGTATGGCCGGGTGCTGGTGGAGCGGGTGGAAGGCTTCTGTTCGAAAAAGGAGTGGAAGCGCGCCTATGACGACATCAACGCCTTCGAACGGCAGCAGACCGACGCCGGCAGCCAAATCCTCAAACTGTTCGTCCACATCACCCAGGAAACGCAGGACAAGCAGCTCGCCGAACGGCTCGACACGCCATGGAAACGGTGGAAAACCGGCGCGGACGATTATCGTAACCGCGCCCGCCGCGCCGATTATCTTGACGCCATGCACGACATGTTCGCCAGGACCGACACGAAACATGCGCCTTGGCAAGTCATCGACAATAACCACCGCAAGACCGGCCGCATCGCTGCGCTCACCTATATCGCGGAGACGCTGGAAAAGCTGGTGCCGATGGATTTCCCGGAAGCCGACCCCGCCGTGGTCAAGCTTGCGCGCGAGGCTTTCGGCTATAAACCGTCGAATAAAATAACATGAAAACAGTATCTTGTAACAAAACTGTCATCAAATCCTAACGCCTCATTTACCATTGTGCCGCTAAAAGGCGCGCATGTTCGCGCCCTCACTTTCCGATGCCCTGCCTACGTACGCGCCCTCATCGCTCCCTGTCGAGCATGGCGTGGCGATCCGGCTTGGCCGCCCGCTCAGCGAAGCGGTTGATCGCTTTCAGGACAATCCCGCGCTTCGCCTGCTTCCCGTGCTGGATGGGCAGGATCGTCCGGCGGGCGCCATTTATGAGCGGGACATGCGCCGCATCCTGTTCAATCCTTTCGGCCATGCGTTGCTTCGCAATCCCAGTTTCGGTGGGCGGCTGGACGATCATGTCCAGCCCTGCGCCTGCATCGACCGCGCCGCCAGCGTGGCGGCGCTGGTCGATCTGTATGCCGCGCAGGGACAAGGGTGCGAAGGGCTGATCCTGACGGAAGGCGGGCGCTATGCCGGGACGCTCGGCGGTCCGCTGCTGCTGCGTCTCGCGGCGGAGCGGGATGCGCGGCTTGCCCTGGCGCGGGTGGAACGGCTGGAGCGGGTGACACGCGAAAGCGCCACGTTCCGCGCCGATATCGAACAGTTGATCGCCGATATGGTCGGCATGGCGGACAAGCTTTCCGCGCTCGCGACCGAAGCGGCGGAGCGGGCCGCCCATAATGGGCAGTCTTCCGCCGGCATGGCCGTCGCGGCGGCGCAGACCGCCGACAATCTTGCGGGCATCGCCGCTTCCGGCAGGGATCTGGCCCAGCTTTTCCAGTCCATGGAGGATGAAGTGCGCCGGGCGGGCGCCGCCATCCGCATGGCGGTGGAGCAAGCGCGTCTTGGTTCGGCCCAGAGCCGGATGCTCAGCGCGCAGGCGGACGGCATTGGCGAAGTCACCGCCCTGATCGACAGCATCGCGCGGGCCATCGGCATGTTGGCGCTCAACGCGTCGATAGAAGCCGCGCGGGCGGGGGAGGCGGGGCACGGCTTTGCCGTCGTCGCGCGCGAAGTGAAACTGCTGGCCGGGCAAACCCGCGACGCGGCGGCGGAGATTGCCGGGCGGATCGGCGCAATCCGCGGGACCGCCGCGCAAGTGGCGGAAGGTCACGCTCATATGGACGCGGCGATCGCGACGGCGGACCGTATTTCCGCCTCCGTCTTTCAGGCCGTCGCCCGCCACGGAGCGTTCAGCCGCGACATGGCCGCCAGCGTCGAGGAAGCAGGCGGCTCCAGCGATCATATCCGTCAGAGCGCCCGCCGCATCAGCGACAATGCAGCAGCAGCGGTTGATGGCGCCGACACCATGCGCCGCACCGCCCATCAACTGGCGGACGAGGCCCACCGCCTCGACGCCCGCGCCAACGCCTTCCTTACCGCCATCCGCGCGGCGTAAGGGGCAAGGCGTTACGGCAGGCTGGCATTTGCGGGAGGAACAGGGTCACTCGCATCGGCGGGGGACACGATGATCACGACGCGGCGATTTTCCCGGCGGCCGCTAGCCAGATGATTGCTCTCCACGGGGACGCGTGCGCCCATGCCGACGACGCGCATGGCCTGCCGCGCCATGCCGCCGACCACCAGCGCGTCAGCGACGGCCTGCGCGCGCCGTGCCGACAGCGCCTCGTTATAGCTGGCCGATCCGGTCGAATCGGTATGTCCCTCCACTCTCGCGCCGTGAATGTCGACCGCGACCAACACTCGGGAAATGCGGCTTATGGCCGCTTGCTGTTCCGGGATCAGCGTGCTTTCGTCGGTCCCGAACAACAGGCGATCGGCCATGCCGAATTGCCAGTCGTCACCGGCCGGTTCGAACCCCTGCTGCTGGAGCGTGGCGACCTGCTGCGGCGTGAAGCCGGCCTGCTGCGGTTGCGGCTGAACGGTCTGGCAGGCCGCCAGCGCAAACAGCGGCAGCAGGAGGGAGAGGGGATGGCGCATCATGCTTGTCTCGCGTCTGTTAGTCATGGGTTCCGGTCCGGCTGGCCTTGGCTGCATACATCGCCGCATCGGCGTGTCGCAGCAGATCGCGGGCGTCGGCGCTGTCGTCGGGATAGAGGGCGCTGCCGACGCTCAGCGATGCGACGATGCTCTCGCCGCTGGGCAGCATGATCGGCTGCTCCATGCCCGCAAGCAGGCGGTGGGTAAGGATGGCCACATCCTCCCGCTTGATGTCCGGCGCCAGGATCAGCGCGAATTCGTCGCCGCCCAGCCGGAAAGCCTGATCGCCCGGCCGCAACACGGCGCGCAGCCGCGCGGCGATCACGATCAGCATCGCGTCGCCCGCATCGTGGCCGTGCCGGTCGTTGACCTGCTTAAAGCGGTTCACGTCGATATAGACGGCGGCAAAGGCGCCGCCATCGGCATCGGCCCGCGCCATGATGCCGGGCAGGACCTGCTCGAACATCACGCGGTTGCCCAGGCCCGTCAGCGCGTCGCGGGTAGCCTGCTTCTCCAGCATCCGGTTTTCGGACAACAGGCCCGCATGCCAGTCATCCAGCTCATCCAGCAATGCGTTGAAGTCGCGGCCTAGCCGATCGATCTCCAATATGTCGGATGGGGGCACGCGCCGGTCGAACTGGCGGTCGGCGCGCACGGCATGGGCGACCTCCGCGATGCGCGCCAGCGGCGCAGTGACATCCTGTTGCAAGCGCCGCGCCAGCATCTGCGTGGCTAAGACGGTCAGGATGAGGCAGGTGAGCCCCGCCAGCAGCGCCGCAAGGATATAGCGGCCCAGCCCTCCGGCGTCGCCGGACACGCGGACATGGGCGATGACATCCTGGCCCCGCCGGATGGAGGCCAGCGCGGGCGATGGCGCGAGCAGGCCGCCGCCCCTCGCGATCGCTGCCATCATGCCGCCATCGGGTCGTCGCCAGTCCACCAGCAGGCGGCCCCGGACGTCGCGGACTTCGACGGCGCGCACGCTTTCCGATGCGGCGACCGTAGCGATTCCGTCGCGCGCGGCCTGCATGTCATCAAAGACGAGCGCCGGTTCGACCGTATAGGCGACCGTCTGCGCGATCAGGGACAGGTTGCGCTCGGCATAGCCGCGAATGACCACGACCCCGGTGATGAGCAATGTCGCGCCGGCCATCAGCACGGCAAAGAGGATCAGGCGCATATGCACGCGCGCGAGCACTGTGCGAAGCGTCGGCATGGCGGGATCAGACGGAGCGGTCATGGCTCAATATCTCCCTTTCGACATGCGTAGCACGCGCGGGTCGATCCGCACTGCGGAGCGCGAAACCGCATCGATGTTGAGCCGGAAGGAAAGGGTTTGCGGCGCGAAGATCAGGCAGAACATCGCGCCGCTCCGGCAATCGGGATCGTCCTCAGCGATGGTCACGACGGGCTTGCCGCGCATGTCACCGATCAGGCGGCCCAGCGGAAGGGGAGCGAGTTGCCCGATATAGAGCGCGTCGCAGAGATTTCGCGCCGGATCGGCCGGACCGGACAGGGTGGACAGGTCGATTTTCGCTTCATTGGGCAGGTGGACCTCGTTCAGCCGGCCGGCATGGCGGGGGGCGCCTGCGACGCACAATCGGATGACGGGGTGTTCGGTCGGCCAGCGCGTATATTCCAATATGGCGCTGACCACGCGCGCCGCGCCCGAGGCCATGGAGTCCGTTCCACTGCCGACCGGCATCGCCACGGGCTGGAATGCCGAAACCGCCGAGACGGCGGCTGACGGCATCAGCAACAGGCAGAAGAACGACAGATGACGCAAAGCTGTTTACCCTCGGCTGTCCGCGGGCGTCCTCATAGTTACCCTGCATGAAAAATACAGCATAAATGCTTGATACAGGATAAGTCAGGAAACGCGGCTATCTGCCCGGGCAGGCGATGGCAGGCGTCGCGCCGCCTATTCGGGATAGGCAATCGCCATCACCTCATATTCCTTCTCACCGGCGGGCAGCATCACCCGGCGCAGGTCGCCCACTGCCGCCCCGCGCAGCGCCCGCGCGATAGGCGTGCCCCAGCCGATTCGTCCCGCGCTCGCATCCGCTTCGTCATTGCCGACGATGGTGACGGTGCGGCGCTTGTCATCCTCGTCCGCGATGGTGACGGTCGCGCCGAAATAGACGCGGCCCTTGTCCGGTTGCGTCTTGGGGTCGACGACCTTGGCATCCTTCATCTTCCGCGACAGGCGGCGAAGCTGCCCGTCGATTTCCCGCATCCGCTTGCGGCCATAAAGATAGTCGCCATTTTCGCTGCGGTCGCCATTGCCCGCGGCCCAGCTGACCACTTCCACCACCTGCGGCCGCTCGACACCCAGCAAATGGTCATATTCCGCCCGCAGCTTGGCAAAGCCTTCGGGCGAGATGTAGTTGGGATGCGCGGTCATGCCCGCCTCTTACCGCAGCTTCAGCCCGGTGTCTGCTTCCCCAGATAGCGGCTCAGCACCGCCGGACTTCCCCGGAAGCGCGCCCGTTCCGGGTTCATCGCTTCATAGACGACGGCATTTTCCAGCACCCGCTGGACGTAATTCTTCGTCTCGTAGATCGGGATATTCTCGATCCAGCGCAGCCAATCGCCGCCCGGCAGACGCGGATCGCCATTGGCCGCCAGCCATTTGTTCACATTGCCCGGCCCGGCATTGTAAGCCGCCACCGCCAGCGGATAGCTGCCGCCATAATAGCTCATCATCCGCTCGAAATAAGAAGAGCCCAGCATGATGTTATAGCTGGTGTCGGTGGTCAGCGATCCGGGATTGTAACCCATCCCCAGCTTTCCCGCCTGCTCCCGCGCGGTGCCGGGCATGAGCTGCATCAGCCCGCGCGCTCCGGCATGGCTGATGGCGGCGCGGTCGAACTGGCTTTCCTGCCGCGCTATGGCGTGCACCATGGTCCAGTTGGACTGGGCCGATGGCGGCACCGGCACGCGGGGGAAAGCGCTCTCGCCATAGCCGGTCAGGCCGCTGGATACCGCGCGGCGCCCCACCATCACGCCCATGTCCGGGCGGCCGATGCTCTTGGCGAGTTCGGCGGCCAGATAATGATCGCTGTCGCTGTCGGCATTATTGGCGATGGCGCGGGCGAATTTGCTCTGATCCTCCCAATAGCCCATCGCGCCCAGCGCCCGCACGGCGCGCACGACCGAACGGTTGTTGAACGCGGCCCGGTCGGCGGCGGAGATCTCCACCGGCCGTTCATAGGCGGCAGGCGCCGGGATAGGGCGGCTCAGCCGCTCCAGCGAAAGCTGCCCGTAAAACTGGTCGGGGAAGACTGCCGCCTGCTGGAAATAGCTGTTGGCCGCTGCCGCGTCTCCCGCTGCCAACGCGGCTCGCCCCGCCCAATAATAGCCCTTGGACTGGGTCTGCGGCGATTTGGCGGCGGTGGCGTAGCGGCGGAACATGCCCACCGCATCGGTGGGCCGGTTGAGGTTATAGAAAGCCGTGGTCCCCGCCAGCCAGGCAAGGCTGGTATAATCGTCCCGCTCGCCGATCGGACGGCCGCTGACGTCCGTGCCCGGCGCATAGGCGTCGTCGATCTTGCTGGCGATGCCCCATGCGAAGCTCCACTGGCTGTCATTCGCCGAAGCGCGGGCTTGGTTCAGCAGCACCTCGTAAAATTTCTCGGCATTGCCGGGCCGGAAGGACAGGGTGGCGCGATTGGCCAGATATTGCCGCGCCGCGACCCAGTTGCCGGTGTCGCGCAGCCACATCGCCTTGTCCGCGACGAAGCCCGCATCGGTCGCGCCCAGCGCTTCGGCCGCCTGCATCTTCATCGCCGCGTCGGGCGCTTTCTGGCGGAAGGCGATCCGCGCCGCATAGACCGGACGGCGGGCGGGCGAGACATAGGCCAGCATCCGCGTCGCGCCCATCACGTCATTGCCCCACAGCAGGACGTCTGCGCGCTGGTCGTGATCGGCGGCGGTGAAGCTCGACCCGAACAGCGACAGGAGCCGCATTTCGTCCGTCGGCGCCAGCGATCCGCCGGTCCATGCGTTATGCGCGGCCGCCCGCGCTTCGTCCATGCGGCCAAGCTGCATCAGCGCCAGCGCGTTGCGCGCGTGGCCGACCGCCGTGCGCGCCGGAAAGCGGGCGAAGAAGGCCGTTACCTGCCGGGGATCATAGCTGTCGGGATTGATCCCGGTTTCCGCCAGCCGCCGCATCCGGTCCTCCCCCGGCCAGCCGGGATTGGCCATGATGAAGCTGGCATAGGTGGAAAAGCCCAGGCCGTCGCTCTGCTGCAGGGCGCGCCACTGGCTGATGGCGCCATTGACCGAGGAATCGGACGAAACGCCCACCCGGCTGCTGACCTGATTCCACCGGCTTGCGCTGCTGGGCGTACTGCCCTGGCCCGGAATGGGCTGAACGACCGCGCTGGGCGGAAAGTTGGGATTGGACGAAGCCGGGGCATCCACCTGCGCGCTGGCGCTGGCGGTGACGAGCAAAAGGGCAATCAAAGGCATAGGAACCATTAAACCATCTGGACAAAGGGGCGAACGCATTATGGACATAATCGCAATTGCATCCTTATCAGGCCCTGAATGACGCGCTATAGCGCGCGGTTCAAGCAAACAATGCCCCGGAAGCCCGGAGAATTGAAGGAGTAAAAACATGTTTTCCGGGTCCATACCGGCTCTTGTGACGCCCTTTCGCGACGGGGCGATTGACGAGACGGCCTTCCGCGCCCTCGTCGATTGGCAGATCGCGGAGGGCAGCGGCGGTCTTGTCCCCTGCGGCACCACCGGGGAAAGCTCGACCATGACGGTGGCGGAACATAATCGCGTGATCGCGATCTGCGTCGATCAGGTGGCGGGCCGGGTGCCGGTGATCGCGGGCTGCGGATCGAACGACACGCGCATCGCCCTTGAACATATGTTCGCCGCGCAGGCGGCGGGCGCCGACGCCGCGCTGGTCGTCGCCCCATATTACAACAAGCCGAATCAGGAAGGCGTCTATCGCCATTTCGCGTATCTGGCGGAACGCTGCGACCTGCCGATCGTGCTTTACAATGTGCCCGGTCGTACCATCACCGATATCGGCGTGCCGGTGATCCACCGGCTGGCGCAGGATTATCGCACCATAGTGGGGATCAAGGACGCTACCGGGAATCTGGGGCGTGTCACCGCGCAGCGCCTCGCCTGCGGGCCGGACTTCTGCCAGCTATCGGGTAATGACGAAACTGCGCTTGCCTTCAATGCATCGGGTGGACGGGGATGCATCTCCGTCACCGCGAATGTCGCGCCACGCCTGTGCGCTGAATTTCAGGCGGCCTGCGCGCGCGCGGACTGGACCGGCGCGCTGGCGCTGCATGACCGGCTTTATCCGCTGCACGACGCGCTGTTCAGCGATTCTTCACCTGGGCCTGTCAAATATGCGCTCACGCGTGTCCGGCCCGACATGCCCGGCGACGTCCGCCTGCCGATCACCTGGCCGTCGGAATCGAGCCGTGCAGCCGTCGACCGGGCGCTGGAGATCGCCGGTCTGGTTTAATGGGCCTGCGACCCCATATGTGGACCCTCTTGGTTAGTTCTGGAAATTATGGCCCGTCCCCGTCCTGAAACATTCGACAAGAAGAAGATCGTCGCGGAAAACCGGCGCGCGCGCTTCGAATATTTCATCGACGACGTGTTCGAGGCCGGGATCGCGCTTCAGGGCACGGAGGTGAAGTCGCTGCGCTTTGGCGAGGGCCATATCGCCGAAAGCTATGCGGAGGTGAAGGGCGAGCAGGTGTGGCTGGTTAACAGCAACATCCCCGAATTCAGCCACGGCAATCGCTATAATCACGAACCCAAGCGCCCCCGCAAGCTGCTGCTGCACGAACGGGAGATCGCCCGGATGCACGGAGCGGTCGAGCGCAAGGGCATGACGCTGGTGCCGCTGTCCATCTATTTCAACAGCCGGGGCAAGGCGAAGGTGGAACTGGCCTTGGCGCGCGGCAAGAAAACCCATGACAAGCGTGAGACGATCAAGGAACGCGACTGGAAGCGCGATCAGCAGCGCATCATGAAGGCGCACGGCTGATGGGGCCTAAAGCGAGCATGGGGCGCTTCACCCGCTGGTGGCATGCCAATGCCCCGACCCGCGAATCGCTGGAGAATAACCGCTTCCTTGCTCCGGTCGCGCATCGGGTGCTGGAACCCTCGCTGTGGCGCTTCACCCGCCGCTCGGTGCCGCGCGGCGTGGCGCTGGGGCTGCTGGTCGGCATTTTCCTGCTGATCCCCGGCGTGCAGATCGCGGGCGCGGCGCTGCTGGCGCTGCCTTTCCGCGCGAATATCCCCGTCGCTGCTGCGATGACTTTCCTCTCCAATCCCGCAACGACGCCGTTCATCCTCTGGGCGTCGGTCTATATCGGCAACTGGATGCTGGGCCGCACCGCCGACGCATCGGGCTTCATGGCGCTGGTCAATGACCATGCGACGATCGGGCAATGGTGCGCCTGGCTCTTTTCGGAAGCCGCGCCCGCCCTGCTATTTGGTCTGGCGCTGATTTCCTTTGCCGCCGCGGCCATCGGCTATTTCCTCGCCGACTGGTTCTGGCGTCACCGGATGGGACGGAAATGGCATGCGCGCAAATTGAGGATTGGCAAGCGGCCTGAAAGCAGCGCATTGGAGGAAATCGCGCCTGTCTGATTGCTAAGACAGGGCGCGGGTCCAGGGCGGGTGCAGGGGGAACGCGGGCATGGCCACGCGGTTGAAAAGTAGGGATGATGCGTGGTTGGCACGGCCACCCTCGCGCCTTGCCTTGCCGCTGCTGATCGTCGCCGCGCTGATCTCCGCTGGCCTTGTCCTCTATGCGGCGGGCGACTGGGCGCTGGGGGCTGGTTTTGGCGCTGCCGTTCTGGTGATCGCGGCGCTGCTGTCCTGGTTTCGCCACCTCTATCCCCCTGCCGCCGCCGATAGCGAGGCGATACCGGACTGGACGGTGGCGCGCGCCGCGGCCGATGCCTCGAATATGGCGATTGCCGTGACGGACCGGACCGGGCGGCTGGTCTGCGCCAGCGACCTCTTCGGGGAATGGTTTGCCGGTTATCCGACGCCGCCTGCCCTCATCACCGATGCCACCGCGACCGAAAAGCTTGCCGATGCCGCGCGAAAGGCATGGAAGGATGGCGAAGCGGCGGTGCGCGGCATGGCGCATGGCGCGCTGCGGCTGGATGTCGAAATCTGCCGCACCGGCCGCGCGGAGGATTATCTGCTCTGGCGCTTCACGCCGGTCCGGCAGCCGAGCGCGCTGGACGATGTGCATCGTCTGTTGACGGGGGAAGCGGGGCGGCAGCTTGGCGAAGCGGGCGTCATGGCCGTGCTGATCGGCGGGGAAGGGCGCATCCGCGCCGCCAATGGCGCTTTCCTGCTGCGCGCCGTCGGTCGGATCGACGCCAATGCCAATGGTCGCGATTTCGCATCCCATATGCGGGTGGACGACAAGGGGCGCCTTTTCCTTGCCCGCGAACAGACCGGCGGCCTGCCCCTGCGCCTGCTTCAGGTGCCGCTGCGCCGCGCGACCCAGACGGGCGGAGGGCAGGGCAGCGGACAGGATGGCCCCATGCTCCTCCTCCTCATCGACGAGCCGGGCGGCGGTGGCGGGACATCGGCGCTTTCCTACATCGAAACCCTGCTGTCGCTGCTGCCCTTCGGCCTTGCCATGGCGGACCGGGACGGGCGCGTGCTCTTCCTCAACAATGCCTTTGGCCGCGCGGTCGGGTTGAAGCCCGGCGACAAGCCCAGCTATCCCGGCGATCTCGTCGTGCGGGAGGATCAGGCCGCCGTGGCCGACGCTGTGCGCCGTTTTGCGGTCGGCCCGCAAATGTCGGGCGACATTGCCGTGCGGATGCGCGGCCAGCCCGACGATCCGACCGCGCTCAGCCTGGCGGGCGTGCGCGGCCTTGGCGAAGCGGCGGTGCTCCTCAGCCTCAAGGACAATAGCGAGGAAAGCAAGCTCAAGCGGCAGGTGGCGCAGGCGACCAAGATGCAGGCCATCGGTCAGCTGGCAGGCGGCGTGGCGCATGACTTCAACAATATCCTGACCGCGATCATCGGCCATTGCGACCTGATGCTGATGCGTCATACGCCGGGCGACAGCGATTATGACGATATTCAGCAGGTCAAGTCCAATAGCAACCGCGCGGCCGGGCTGACCCGCCAGCTCCTCGCCTTTTCCCGCCAGCAGACGTTGCGGCCGCAGATTCTCCAGCTTCCCGACATCGTGGCCGACGTTTCCAACCTGCTCAAACGCCTGCTGGGCGAAAGCGTGAAGCTGGAGGTCAGCCACGGCCGCAATCTGGGCGCCGTGCGCGCCGATCCCGGCCAGCTTGAGCAGGTGATCGTGAACCTTGCCGTCAACGCCCGCGACGCCATGCCGCAGGGCGGTACGCTCAACATCCAGACCTACGCCGTGCCCGCCGCGCGCGTGCGTGAAATGCATCATCAGATATTGCCGGCGGCCGACTATACCGCCCTGCGCGTATCCGACACCGGCCTTGGCATATCCCCGGACGTGCTTGCCAAGATCTTCGAACCCTTCTTCACCACGAAGGAACTGGGCAAGGGCACCGGCCTTGGGCTTTCGACCGTTTATGGCATCGTCAAGCAGTCGGGCGGCTATATCTTCGCCGAATCCGATCCGGGACAGGGTGCGAGTTTCGTCATCTACCTGCCCGTCTATCAGGGCGCGGACGTCGATCAGGCCGCAAAGCCGCAGGCCCCCGTCCGCCGCAGCGAGACTTGGGGCACCGGCACCGTCCTGCTGGTGGAGGATGAGGACATGGTCCGCGCCGTCGCCGAACGCGCGCTCGTGCGGCAGGGCTATAAGGTGCTGACCGCCAGCGACGGCGAACAGGGGCTGGAGGTTCTGGCCGGGGAGGAGAGGATCGACCTGCTCATATCGGACGTGGTCATGCCCAATATGGACGGTCCGTCGATGGTCGCGCGCGCGCGCCAGATGTATCCGGATCTGCCGGTGCTTTTCATGTCGGGCTATGCCGAGGAACAGCTCCGCAAGTCGATCGACATCGCCCATGTCGCCTTCCTGCCCAAACCCTTCTCCGTCAGCCAGTTGGCCGAAGCCGCGCGGGATGCGCTGGCCCTGGGTCCGGGGGTGGAATGACCTTGCGCTCGATCAAGGCATTAGGGCTGGGCAAGCCGTATCCGATACGATAGCGAAGCGTTTTCTAACAGGGAAGGCTGGCATGTCGGACGGCAAATCCATCCTGATCGTCGAAGATGAAGCGATGATCGGCATGATGCTGGAGGATTATCTCGATACGTTGGGCTACCGGCTGCACGGGCTGGCGACCTCGGTGGAGGAAGCCTGCGCGTTTGCGCGGCAGGGCGGCTTCGATGCCGCGTTGCTGGACTGCAATCTTCAGGGGGAGAAAAGTTGGGCGGTCGCCGACATTCTCGTCGAAAATGCCATTCCCTTCGTGTTCGCGACGGGTGGGATGGCCGATGACCTGCCGACCAGCCACGCGGACCGGCCCACTTTGGCCAAACCTTTCACCATTGGGGCGGTGGAACGCGCGCTGGGCAAGGCGCTGGAGAGGAAATAGGAAAATTCCGTTCCCCTCTTGTTCTTATGGAACAAACGGGATACATGATGGCCAGGCGCCGGAAGAATCGGCGCGTTCCGCTTGACAGGGGACAGGGCCATGAACGCAACGCTCTCACTCATCGATTCCAAAAAGACAGGGACAATGGACAGACAGAAAGCATTGGAAGCGGCCCTTTCCCAGATCGACCGCGCTTTTGGCAAAGGTTCGGCCATGAAGCTGGGCAGCCGCGAAAAGATAGAGATAGAGTCGATTTCGACCGGCTCGCTGGGTCTCGACATCGCGCTCGGCATCGGCGGCCTGCCCCGTGGGCGCGTCATAGAGATTTACGGGCCGGAAAGCTCGGGCAAGACCACATTGGCACTGCACGTCATCGCCGAAGCGCAGAAAAGTGGTGGCGTCGCGGCTTTCGTCGATGCGGAACATGCGCTCGATCCGGGCTATGCGAAGAAACTGGGCGTGGACATCGACGAACTGATCGTGTCGCAGCCCGACACCGGTGAGCAGGCGCTGGAGATCGTCGACACGCTGGTCCGCTCCAATGCGATCGACGTGCTGGTGGTGGACTCGGTCGCGGCGCTGGTCCCTCGCGCGGAAATCGAAGGCGAAATGGGCGACAGCCATGTCGGCCTCCAGGCCCGCCTGATGAGCCAGGCGCTCCGCAAGCTGACCGGGTCGATCAGCCGTTCGCGCTGCATCGTGATCTTCATCAACCAGGTTCGCATGAAGATCGGCGTCATGTACGGCAATCCGGAAACGACGACCGGCGGCAATGCGCTCAAATTCTATGCGTCCGTCCGCCTGGACATCCGCCGCACCGGCCAGATCAAGGATCGCGACGACATCGTCGGCAACGCGACCCGCGTGAAGGTGGTCAAGAACAAGGTTGCCCCGCCCTTCAAGCAGGTCGAATTCGATATCATGTATGGCGAGGGCATCTCCAAGATCGGCGAGATCCTCGACCTTGGCGTCAAGGCTGGCGTGGTCGAGAAATCGGGAGCATGGTTTTCCTATGACTCGGTCCGCATCGGTCAGGGCCGGGAAAATGCGAAAACCTTCCTCAAGGAAAATCCCGAAATGGCGGATCGTCTGGAACGGGCGATCCGGGGCAAGACCGAAGAGGTCGCTGAAGGGATGATGGCCGGACCCGAAGCGGATGACGATGGCGAATAGGGGCTGACTGCAACCTCCGGTCGGATCAACCGGAGGCTGGTCGGCGCAAGACTGCCCGTCTCATGCTTCACGCACTGAAAAGGCCCGCCGCGCAAAAGCGCGTGGCGGGCCTTTTACATGGACGATCATGTCATTTGTAAACCGGAGTGACTGAAGGGCCGCTTTCGGCCAGACCTTGCCGTTAAGCGGAACGTGCAAATGATAGAACCGCCTTTGTTTTGGGGACGGAAATGGCGGGTTCCGGCCATATAGCCGCCACCTCACCTCCGTTCGGGCTGAGCGAAGTCGAAGCCTGTTCTGAGCGCCGCCGCAGGCGGCGTCGAAGGGCCTCCCTTACGTCCTTCGACTTCGCTCGGGGCGAACGAAGATGGGAATGGCAGACCGTCCACCTTCCACCCAAAACCGCCATTCGGAATTGCAAGCGACATAATCGCCTTTCCTTTCGTCTCGGCCATATAAATGGCTGGGGCATCGCGGGGGAGGAACGGACACAGGACTGACCGGTTGTGTTGCGGGACAAGGGAAAGGGCAGGCATGCGCCTCGGAATCGAAACCGTGCTGGATTATGATTTTGCCGAGCCGGCCGATGTCCTGCTGGCGCTGGAACCGGCGGAAATGCCGGACCAGCATGTGGTGGAACAGTCCTTGACCATCCAAGGGGCGGGGCCTGTCTCCACTCTGGGCGGAGGCAGCGCCGTGGGCCGTCGGGCATGGACCCATGCGGGCGTGGGCCGGATGACGCTGCGTTACCATGCGACGGTGGAGGTGGAGCGGATCGCGCCCGATCTTTCGGGACTGCGTAAGTCGCCCTTGCCCGATTTGCCCGAACTGGTGCTCCCCTTCATCTGGCCCAGCCGCTATTGCGAGGCGGACCGTTTCGCCAGCTTCGTCGAAGGGCATTTCCCCGGACTGGAGGGCGGCGCGCTGGTGCAGGCGCTGGTTCAATGGGTGCGGGACAATCTGCGCTATGTGCCGGGCAGTTCGGACGTGACGACCAGCGCGGTCGACAGCTTCGTCACCCAACAGGGCGTCTGCCGCGACTATGCCCATCTGACCGCCGCGCTCATCCGCGCCTGCGACATTCCGGCCCGGCTCGTCTCCGTCTATGCGTTGGACCTCGATCCGCCCGACTTCCATGCCGTGGTCGAAGTCTGGCTGGATGGGGCATGGCATCTGGTCGATGCCACGGATCTGGCGCCCATCGAAACCATGGTCCGCATCGCCGTGGGCCGCGATGCGACGGATATCGCTTTCATGACGGTTTTCGGGGCCGCCTCCCTTCATCGCCAGTCCATCCGCGTGCAGCGGCTTTAGGCTTTTACCTTCCCATTAGCGCAAACCGGCGATTGACAGGGAAGGTCGCAGGCTCGAAAAGAACAAATAGAGAACATCTATAATGATCGAGTCGGCCCGAAACCTTGATGCCCTCAAGCGGCGCCTCGCCTCGCTGGATCGCGTGGTCAGGACGCGCCATGCCCATTTCCCCTTTGGTCATGCGCCCCTTGACCGGATGCTGGGCGGCGGATTGGCGCGGGGGCGGGTGCATGAATTTTTTGCCTGCGAAGGCGGGGAGGCGGCGGCCACGGGACTTTCGCTGATCCTTGCGCGCCTTGCGGGACCGCAGGCCACGACCCTGTGGCTGCGTCCTTCCGCCGCCGCGCGTCAGGGCGTGCCTTATGGGCCGGGGCTGACGGCTTTGGGCGTAGACCCGGCGCATCTGCTGATCGGCGTGATGCAGGATGAGGGAATGTTGCTGCGCGCCGCCGTGGAAGCCTTGCGATGTCCTGCTCTGGGTGCGCTGCTGCTCGAAATCCGGGGGCGGGCGCCGCAACTGGACCTCACCGCCAGCCGTCGCCTGACGCTGGCGGCGGAGCAATCGGGCGTCACTGCGCTGCTTTTGCGCCTGGATGCCGATCCAACGGCCAGCGCCGCCGACACGCGCTGGCGAGTGGGGGCCGCGCCTTCCGTGCCCTTGCCCGGAAACGCGCCGGGCATGAGCGCTTTCGATCTCACCCTGCTGCGCCATCGCGGCGGGCGGGACGGCGTGGCGTGGCGATTGATCTGGGACAATGAGCGAGGCCTATTTGGAGACGGGCGCGATGAACGCGATGACCATGGACGGCAGGGAGAGGGACGAGAGGGCGGCGCGCCGCTATCTCGCGCTTCACTTCCCTTTCCTGCCGTTCGACCGGCTGCGGATCGCGCGGCCTGACCTGTGGGCCGCGCGGCCGGATGGCGCGCCTGCGGCCATGGTGGAGCCGGTACGCGGCGCGATGCGTCTGGCCGCGCTGGATTGCGCCGCGCTGGAACTGGGTCTTGCCCCCGGCATGACGCTGGCCGATGCGCGGGCGCGGGAGCCGGATCTAGCCGTGTTCGAAGCGGCCCCTCATGCCGATCAGGACTGGCTGGAGCGCCTGTGCGACGGCTGCGCCCGCTACACCCCCATCGCCGCGCTCGATCCCCCCGCCGGGTTGATGCTCGACATTACCGGCTGCGCGCATCTCTGGAATGGGGAAGCCGGATTGGTGCAGGAGGCCGCGGACCGACTGGAGCGGCATGGCATGACGGTGCGTCATGCGCTCGCGTCCACGCCGGAAGCCGCCCATGCGCTCGTCCGCTTCCCCATCGCTTCCGCGCCCAATGAGGAATCCGCCCTGCGCCGCCTGCCCGTCGAGGCGCTGTGTCTGGAGGAGGAAAGCGCGGTGGCCCTGCGCCGCGCGGGTCTGCGGACCGTGGGCGATCTGGCCGCGCGTCCTGCCGCCACGCTGGCCGCGCGCTTCGGAGAGGCGGCGGTGGATGCGCTCCATCGCCTGCTGGGTCTGGGGCAGCGCCCCCTCGCGCCCCGCCGCGCCCGTCCCGCCATCCGCGTGGAGCGCCGCTTCGCCGAACCGATGGCCCGCACCGTCCATGCCCTTGCCGTCCTGTCGGACATGATCGACGAAGCCAGCGCGCGCCTTGCCGAACGGGGGCAGGGCGGCCGCCGCTTCGAAGCGGTCTTCTTCCGCAGCGACGGCCTGGCTTTCCCCCTGCGCGTTGAAACCAGCCTGCCTGTCCGCGACGCGCCCGCGATCCTGCGCCTGATCGAGGAGAAGATCGACGGCCTGTCCGATCCGCTCGATCCCGGTTTCGGCTTCGACATGCTGCGCCTCATCGTGCCGCGCGCCGAGCCGATGGCCCCTACCCAGCTCGCGCTGGAAGGCGGCGAGGCGCGCCGGGAAGAAGGGATCGCCGCGCTGATCGACCGGCTTTCGATCCGGGCGGGCCGGATGCAGATCCAGCGCCTTCACCCGCGCGACAGCCATATTCCCGAACAGGCCCAATTGGCGCTTCCCGCCATCGAAAGCCCCACGCCTGCCCCATGGGCGCGACAGGAGGCGGCTGGCGATCCGCCGCTGCGGCCGCTCCATCTGTTCGATCCGCCCCAGCCGATCGATGTGCTGGCAGAGGTGCCGGACGGCCCGCCCCATCGCTTCCGCTGGCGGCGGATGCTCCATGAAGTCACGCGTTACGAAGGGCCCGAACGCATCGCCCCTGAATGGTGGACGGCCCATAGCGGCATGGTGAAGGGCGAGGATATAGGGCGCACCCGCGACTATTACCGGGTGGAGGATACGCGCGGCCGCCGCTACTGGATTTTCCGCCACGGCCTTTACGGGACGGAGGCGGCGCATCCCGGCTGGTATCTGCACGGCCTGTTCGCATGAGCGCCCGCCCTCCCGATCCGCCGCCCTTCGCGGAACTGGTCGCCGCCACGCATTTTTCCTTCCTGCGCGGCGCATCCCATGGCGAGCATATGGTGCGGCAGGCGATCCTGCTGGGCCTCAAAGGGCTGGGCATAGCTGATCGCAACACGGTCGCGGGCGTGGTCCGCGCCTGGTCGGCCCGCAAACGCATCATCGCCGCCGCGCAGGAAGCCATGCTGGTGGACAAGCGGGCGCGGGAAGGCGCGAGCGCGGAACTCACCGGCCCTGAAAAGGCCGCCTGCGTGCCCGACATGAAGCTGCTGACGGGCGCGCGGCTGGTCTTTGCCGACGGTACGCCCGACATCGTCGCCTATCCCGCGACGCGGCGGGGATGGGGGGAACTCACCAAATTGCTGACGCGGGGCAATCTGCGCTCCATCAAGGGCGACTGCATCCTGGAATATGCGGACCTGACCGCCCATCTCGACGATCTGCTGCTGATCGTCCTGCCCTGTTCCACCGCGACGGAGCAGACCGCGCACAGCAATCCGGTGGACTATGAACAGGATGAGCGCCCTTCCCCGGAAGCCGTCACCCAGGGTCATCTCAGCCTCCTCCCGCCGCCGCCGCCCGCCGATCTGGAGGCTTTGCTCGCCCGCCTTTCCCGCCTCGCACCGGGACGGGTCTGGCTGGGCGCTGCGCTGCGCCGCGACGGACGCGATGCGCGCAGGCTGGCGCAATATCAGGCGCTATCCGCCCGAACCGGCGCGCCGCTCATCGCGACCATGGATGCGCTCTACGCCACGCCGGAGCAGCGCCCGCTTCAGGATGTGCTCAGCTGCATCCGCGAAGGCGTCACCATCGCGCAGGCCGGTCGCCTGCTGGAGGCCAATGCCGAACGCCATCTCCACGCGCCCGCCGCCATAGCCCGCCTGTTCCGCGCCTGCCCGCAAGCGGTGGCGGAAACCGTCCGCTTCCTTGCCCGTGTCGGCTTCACGCTCGACCAGCTCCGCTACGAATATCCGCATGAGCCGGTGCCCGAAGGCTGGACCGCCCAGCAATGGTTGGAGGAACTCACCCTCACCGCCGCCCATGCCTATTACGGCCCCCGCATCCCGCCCAAGGTCCGCAAGCTGCTGGACGAGGAATTCGGCCTCATCGCCAGCCGCAACTATGCTTATTATTTCCTGACCGTTCACGACATCGTCGCCTTCGCCCGGATGCAGGGCATATTGTGCCAGGGGCGTGGATCGGCCGCCAATTCCATGGTCTGCTTCCTGCTCGGCGTCACCTCCATCGACCCGGCCAGGCACGATCTGCTCTTTTCCCGTTTCGTGTCGGAGGAGCGGGGAGAGCCGCCCGACATAGACGTCGATTTCGAGCACGAACGGCGCGAGGAGGTCATGCAATATATCTATGAGCGTTATGGCCGCCACCGCGCCGGGATCGCCGCGACCGTCATCCATTACCGCTCGCGCAGCGCCGTGCGCGAAGTGGCGAAGGTGCTGGGGCTCAGCGAAGATATTGCCGCCCGCCTCGCCGGCACCGTCTGGGGCAGCTATTCCAGCGACATGGACGAAGCGCGCTTCACGGAGGCCGGTTTCGCGCTCGATAATCCCCGCATCGTGCAGTTGCGGGCGATTGTCGACCAGTTGCTTATGGCGCCTTTTCCCCGGCATTTGTCCCAGCATGTCGGCGGTTTCGTCCTGACGCAGAATCGGCTCGATGAAACCGTGCCGCTTCACCATGCCGCGATGAAGGACCGCACCTTCATCGAATGGGACAAGGATGACATCGACGCCCTTGGCCTGATGAAAGTCGATGTGCTGGCGCTGGGGATGCTGACCTGCATACGCAAGGCGTTCGACCTGATCCGGCAGCAGGGGCTGGGCGACCCGAAGCTGACGGTCGACATCGATTCCAGCGATCCCAGGGTCTACGACATGCTGTGCAAGGGCGACAGCATCGGCGTGTTCCAGGTGGAAAGCCGCGCCCAGATCAACATGCTTCCCCGTTTGAAGCCGCGCGATCTCTACGACCTCACGATTCAGGTCGCGATCGTGCGCCCCGGTCCGATCGAAGGCGACATGGTCCATCCCTATCTACGCCGCCGCTGCGGGGAGGAGAAGGTCGTGTTTCCGTCACCCGCGCCGGAATGCGGCCCTTCCGATGAACTCAGGGCGTTGCTGGGCAAGACCTGCGGCGTGCCGCTCTTTCAGGAACAGGCGATGAAGCTCGCCATCACCGCCGCGAGCTTCAAACCAGCGGAAGCCAACCAGCTCCGCCGCGCCATGGCGACCTTCCGCAATGCCGGCACTATCCACCATTTCCGCGACAAGATGATAAATGGCATGACGGCGCGTGGCTATGACCGCGATTTCGCGCAGCGTTGCTTCAAGCAGATCGAGGGGTTCGGCAGTTATGGCTTCCCCGAAAGCCACGCTTTGTCCTTCGCCCGCCTCGTCTATGTCTCCGCCTGGATCAAATGCCATCACCCGGCCATCTTCGCCTGCGCGCTGCTTAATTCGCAGCCCATGGGTTTCTATGCCCCCGCCCAGATCGTCCGCGACGCGCGCGAGCATGGCGTCACCGTGCATGACGTGGATGTGAATATGAGCGCATGGGACAATGCGCTCGAACCGCTGTTGCGATCCCGCGACATGGTGCGGGGAGAGGGTGAGGGAAGGGCGCTTGCCCTGCGGCTGGGCCTGCGTCAGGTCGATGGCTTCCGTGAGGATTGGGCCGCCGGACTGGCGCAGGCCCGCGCAGAGGGCGGCCTGTTCACCAGCATGGAGGATCTGGCTCGCCGCGCCAGTCTCCCCGCCCGCGCCCTGCGCCTGCTGGCCGATGCGGATGCCTGCCGTTCGCTGGGGCAGGACCGCCGCGCCGCTCTTTGGGAAGCGCGGCGCACGCCGTCCGACGAACTGCCCCTGTTCGCCGCCGCCCGCAGCCGTGATCCCGCTGCCCGCGAACTGGGCGAGGAGTCGGACGCCAGGCTCCCCGCCATGCCGCTGGCGGAGCATGTCGCGACCGATTATCAGGTGACGCGCCTGTCCCTCAAAGGCCATCCCATGCAGTTTCTGCGCCCGGTTTTCGCCGGGGAGGGCGCTCTGACCTGCGCCGGGGTGGGTGCTGCGAAGAACGGCGCGCGCGTTCAGGTCGCCGGTGTCGTGCTGGTCCGCCAGCGTCCCGGCAAGGGCAATGCCGTTTTCATCACCATCGAGGATGAAACCGGCATCGCCAATATCCTGCTTTGGGCGCGCCTCTTCGAAATGCAGCGCCGCCCGGTCATGGCGTCCCGCCTGATGCTGGTGGAAGGCGAGGTTCAGCGCAGCAAGGAAGGCGTCGTGCATCTGATGGCGACCCGCGTGCACGACCGCACGGCTGAGCTTGACCGCCTGACCGATGGCCACAGCGCCCATCCCCGCGCCCGCGCTTCCAGCCACCCGCGTAACGTCCGCATCCTCCCCGGCTCGCGCGATTTTCATTGAAGGGCGGGTGAAAGCGCCGCTACGCCGCCGGACGGGGGAGGGGATGGCGCCCGCTTCCTCCCATCCAAAAGGGGGCAAATGCCCGCTGTCCCACAGGCCCGGTTGTCCGTGCGATGGCCTGACGCGCGGCCCTCTTGTCATCAGGGCCCAAATCGCCATATTCTCGTCCATCATGGACAGCATCATCACTTCGGCGTCGGCACGGCCTTTCCTCATGGCGGGCAATGATCAGGACGATCATGGCGAGGGCGCCGGTGGGCCGAATGTCGGCATCGCCACCCGGACGCGCACGCGCACCAAAAAGCCGTCGCTTTACAAGGTTCTGATGCTGAACGACGACTATACGCCGATGGAATTCGTCGTTCACGTCCTCCAGCATTTCTTCCGCATGGACATGGAGGAAGCGACCCGCGTGATGCTCCACGTCCATCAGCGCGGTGTCGGCATATGCGGCATTTTCAGCTATGAAGTGGCCGAAACCAAGGTCAATCAGGTGATGGACTTCGCCCGGCAGAACCAGCACCCCCTGCAATGCACGCTGGAAAAGGCCTGAGCCTGCCTCGCTCACCGGCATATCCCATAGTAGATTGAAAATATTGAATAATATCGCGAATTCCGCCGATCTGCGGCATCCGTCCAGAACGCTTTCCTTCTTCACCTCACTCTTGGTTTCACTATCGCCCCATCCGGTCTAGACTGCCCCGGTGAGCAGCCAGGCCGTCGATCCCATTCATGATCTTGCCGTCATAGGCGGCGGCATCAACGGCTGCGGCATCGCCCGCGACGCCGCCGGGCGCGGCGCTTCCGTTCTGCTGCTGGAAAAGGGCGATCTGGCCCAGGGCACATCCTCCGCCTCGACCAAGCTGATCCACGGCGGCCTGCGCTATCTGGAACATTATGAATTCGCACTGGTCCGCGAATCCCTGTCCGAACGCGAACGGCTCTGGAGCATGGCGCCCCACATCATCCACCCGATGCGTTTCGCCCTGCCATGGGTGCCGGGATTGCGCCCGCGTTGGTTGTTGCGCCTTGGCCTGTTTCTCTACGACCATATGGGCGGTCGCCGCGCGCTGCCACCCACGCAGTCCATCGACCTGCGCCGCCACCCGGCCGGAGCGCCGTTGCAGCCGGGCTTCGGGCCAGGCTATGTCTATTCGGACGGATGGGTGGATGACGCTCGCCTCGTCATCCTCAATGCGTGCGACGCAGCGGACCGGGGCGCCAGCATCCATACGCGCACCGAAGTCGTGAAGCTCGACCGGGAAGGGGAGCATTGGACCATCCACGCCCGTCTCTCGTCTGGCGAAACAAGCCGTTTCAGGGCGCGGATCGTCGTGAATGCCACCGGCCCATCGGTCCTTGCCCTGCTCGCCCGCGCAAATCAGTCCACGGATCGACATATGCGCCTTGTCCGTGGATCGCACATCGTCGTGCCGCGTCTGTTCGATCATGACTTCGCTTATTTCTTCCAGCTTCCCGATGACCGCATATTCTTCGCCATTCCCTACGAACGGGACTTCACGCTGATCGGCACCACCGACAGCGACCATCATGGTGCTCTCGACCATGTCACCGCCAGCGCGGAGGAAGTAGCTTATCTCTGCGAAGGCGCAAATCGCTACTTCTCGCGCCAGATTACTCCGGCCGATGTGATCTGGAGCTACGCCGGCGTGCGTCCTCTGGTGGATGACGGCTCCGGCAAGCCCGAGGCGGCCACGCGGGGCTATCGCCTCGAACTGGAGGGGAAGGAGGGCGAAGCGCGGATGCTCAGCATTTTTGGAGGTAAGATCACTACCTATCGCCATCTTGCCGCCGAAGCGGTGGACATGATGAAACCGTTGCTGCCCACATTGGCGGGGAAGGAATGGACTGCCTCCGCTCCCCTTCCAGGCGGCGATTTCCCGATGACCGGCCTTGCCGACCTTCTGGCCGGATTGTCGCGTGACTATCCCTTCCTCGATCCGAACTGGATTGACCGCATCGGCCGCGCCTATGGCACCGCTACCCGCCGCTGGCTTGGCGAGGCTAGGCGGCTGGACGATCTGGGCGTTCATTTCGGTCATGGCCTCACCGAAGCCGAAGTGGATTATCTGACTGCACAGGAATGGGCACAAACCACAGATGATATTCTTTGGCGGCGCACAAAACTGGGCCTGCGGTTCGATGCGGTTCAAACCTCGCCTCTTTTGCGCTGGCTGGAGGAAAGGTCATGACGGATCGCTTCATTCTCGTGCTCGACGCAGGCACGACGTCCACGCGGGCGATGCTCTATTTGCCGGACGGCAGGCGGATCGCGACAGCGCAAGCCGACCTTACCCAATATTACCCGCGTTCTGGCTGGGTCGAACAGGATGCGGAAGAAATCTGGCAACATAGCCTCGCTTGCGCCCGCCGGATGGTGGAGCGTGCGGGCGGCGTGGACGGCATCACGGCCATCGGCATCACCAATCAGCGTGAAACAGTCGTCGCCTGGGACCGCAGCAGTGGAGCGCCGCTGCACCGCGCTATCGTCTGGCAGGACCGGCGCACAGCGGCGGAGTGCGAGGCCTTGCGCGAAGCGGGGCACGAACCGATGCTCCAGCGACGCACGGGCCTTGTCGTCGATCCCTATTTCTCCGCCACCAAGATGCGCTGGCTGCTCGACCATGCGTCGGCGGTGGGGCAAGCGGGTGAGCGATTGGCGCTGGGCACGGTGGAAAGCTGGCTGGTGTGGAAGCTGACCGGCGGGCTGCACATTACCGATGCCAGCAATGCCAGCCGTACCCAACTGATGGCGCTGGACGGCGACGGCTGGGATAGTGATCTGTGCGCGCTGTTCGGCGTCCCCAGTGCCGCTCTGCCGGAAATCGTCGATAATGCCGGTGTTTTCGGAGAGGCGCGCGCCGATGTCCTAGGCGGACCGGTGCCGATTTGCGGGCTGGCGGGCGACCAGCAGGCTGCGACCATCGGGCAGGCTTGCCTGCGTCCTGGTGACGCCAAGGCGACGCTGGGTACCGGCGCGTTCATCCTCGCGAATATGGGGGAGGCGATGCCTACGTCCCGTCATCGGCTGCTCGGCACGTTGCTCTATCGAATCGGGGAGCGCCGTGCCTATGCGCTGGAAGGATCAATCTTCGTGGCGGGGAGTCTGATCCAGTGGCTGCGCGATCGACTGGGGTTGATAGAGGCGGCGGAAGATAGTGAGGCCCTCGCCCGTTCCGTGCCGGACAATGGCGGCCTATTCATGTTGCCCGCGCTGGTGGGGTTGGGCGCACCGCATTGGAGGCCGCAGGCGAGGGGCGCGATCACCGGCTTGACGCAAGGGACCACGCGCGCGCATATCGTTCGCGCGGCGCTGGAATCGCTGTCGCATCAGATCCACGATCTCGCCGATGCCTTCGCGGCGGACGGCGCGCCTTGGCGCCTCCTGCGAGTGGATGGAGGTATGAGCGCGAACGATTGGATCGTGCAGGATATGGCGAATATGCTGAACCTGCGCGTCGACAGGCCATCGGATGTCGAAACCACTGCATTGGGCGCGGCCATGCTGGCGGGGCTGGGAGCGGGGCTGTTCGGTTCGCTGGAGGAAGCCTCCTCCATGGCGTCGCAAGCGACGCGTTTCGTTCCGGATATGGGCGTCAAGGAACGCGCGGCGCGTCTGCGCGGATGGCGCGATGTGTTAGCGGCTCATGCCTGATATGCGCGGTCAAATCGATCAGTGAGGCAAATTTAATCAATTTCCCCCAAAATAGATTGAGGCTTAGTCTAGCTGCATCAACAGCCCAGGAGGATGACGATGGCCGATAAACCGACCATGACGACGAGCGCCGGTGCGCCGATTGCCGACAATCAGAACAGCTTGAGCGCGGGGCCGCGCGGACCATTGCTGTTGCAGGATTATCAGCTGATCGAAAAGCTCGCCCATCAGAATCGCGAGCGTATTCCCGAACGCGTTGTCCATGCGAAGGGCTGGGGCGCCCATGGCGTGCTGCGTATTACCGGGGATATCAGCAAATTTACCAAGGCCAAGGTGCTTCAGCCAGGTGCGGAAACGCCGATGATCGCGCGCTTTTCCACCGTCGCGGGCGAACTGGGCGCAGCGGATGCCGAGCGGGACGTGCGCGGTTTCGCGCTCAAATTCTATACGCCTGAAGGCAATTGGGATCTGGTGGGCAACAACACGCCGGTTTTCTTCGTGCGCGATCCGCTGAAGTTCCCCGACTTCATCCACACGCAAAAGCGTCATCCGCGCACCAATCTGCGTTCGCCGACGGCTATGTGGGATTTCTGGTCGCTCTCACCTGAATCGCTGCATCAGGTGACGATCCTTATGTCCGACCGTGGATTGCCGACCGACGTGCGCCACATCAACGGCTATGGCAGCCACACCTATTCTTTCCTCAACGAAGCTGGCGAGCGATTCTGGGTCAAGTTCCACTTTAAGACGATGCAGGGACATAGGCACTGGACCAATGAGGAGGCGGCCAATGTCGTAGGCCGCACGCGGGAATCGACGCAGGAGGATTTGTTCGAGGCCATCGAAACCGGCCATTTCCCGCAGTGGAAAGTGCAGGTCCAGATCATGCCGGAGCTGGATGCGGAAAAGACGCCCTATAATCCTTTCGACCTGACCAAGGTTTGGCCGCATGCTGACTATCCGCCGATCGATATCGGCGTGATGGAATTGAACCGCAATGCCGACAATTATTTCGCGGAGATCGAGCAGGCGGCTTTCTCTCCCTCCAACATCGTGCCGGGGATTGGCTTTTCGCCCGACAAGATGCTGCAGGGGCGCATATTCAGCTATGCCGACGCCCATCGCTACAGGCTGGGCACGCATTATGAGGCATTGCCGATCAACGCGCCGAAATGCCCGGTCCATCACTATCATAAGGACGGAGCGATGCGCTTCTTCCCCAACAATCCGAATCCGGCCGCCTATTATGAGCCTAACAGCTTTAACGGTCCGGTGCAGGACGAACGGTTGCGGGAGCCGCCGCTCAGGATTTCCGGCGATGCGGATCATTATGACCATCGCGAGGGGAATGACGACTTCAGCCAGCCGCGCGCCTTGTTCAATCTGTTCGATGATGCACAGAAACAGCGCCTGTTCGCGAACATAGCGGCCGCGATGGGCGACATTCCCGCCGAAATCGAAGAGCGGCAGTGCAAACTCTTCGATCAGGTCCATCCCGATTATGGCGCGGGTGTCCGGGTGGCGCGGACCACGATCAGGAACCGCAATCCCGCCATATCCGCGCCTACCGATCAGACGTTGGCGGACGCCTCGAACTGAAGAAGCGCCAGGGAAATCGACGCTCCCCTCCTTTGCGGGTTGGGGGGCGTCCGCATAGATTGCGTTGCCTGTCGTGAGCATATTTTAACCAAGGGCGATTAGCAGGATACGCGACATGCCTTCCTCTCTTCGCCTTTCTTCCCTGCTTGCGCCGGCGTTGACCGGAGGCATCTATTTTCTGGTCGCCTCCCTCTCTCTCATGACGTCGTGCTTTGAAGGTGGCATTGCTTTCATCTGGGCTGCCAATGCTTTTTTGATGGCGGAATTGCTAACATCGCAACGCGCTAACTGGCTGCGCCCGATCACGGCATGTGCCTTAGCCAGCGCCATTTCCACAGCCCTGTTCGGCATGGGGCCGGTTGCGGCGATCCCGATGATGCTGATCAACGTAGCCGAATCGCTTACGGTAGCGGTGATCTGCCGATATTGCGCTTCCAGCCGGAACATCATGATGTCACTGGTTCCATTGGCGGTTTTCGTAGTTGCCCTATGTGGCGTGAATGTCGTCGTGGGCCTGGGTTCCGCTCTGGTCGCCTCGAATCTGACGCCAGCGTCCTTTGGCGATAGTTGGCTGCAATGGTGTTCGGGGCATGTGTTGGGGGGGCTGGTCTGCACGCCGGTGCTTGTCATGCTCATGCAGGGCGAATGGGCGCGATGGTTCCGGACCACGTCCCGGCCGCTCCGGCTGGAGTTGTTTGGCCTGCTCCTCCTGTTGGGGGGAACGACATGGTATGTGTTTCATCAAAATCATTACCCGCTGCTGTTCGTGCCGCTTTTGCCGCTGGTCATCATTTCCTTTCGCGCGGGTCATTATGGGGCTGCGGCGTCCATCGTCGTTCTCGCGCTCATGGGGGGCGCATCGTCCCTGTTCAATCATGGCTATTTGTCGACAATCGCGGCGTCAGCGGGCGCGAAAACCCAATTCTTTCAGATTTATCTTGTTTTCAGCTTTCTCCTCTCCCTTCCCGTGGCGGCCGAACTGAACGGACGGCGCAAGCTGTTCCAGATGTTGCGCGAAAGCGAAGCGCGATACCGAATCATCGCTGAACATTGTGGCGACATGGTTCTGAACCTGGGCATTGACGGTCGTATTCATTACGCATCGCCCTCCGTTCTGGAACAGATCGGCTGTGCGCCGGCTTTGTTGATGGGGCAGCCGGCGGCCGACCTCATCCATCCCAAGGACAGAGGTCTCGTAGTCGCCACCTATCGCCGTGCGCTGGAACAGCCAGGCGACATCCATCGGGTCGAGTTCCGTCTTCTTCGCGCCATTGACGATCTCGATTGGTATGAGATGGTGGCGCGCGCCGTGATGGATGAGGAGAACGGGGCCACTGGCGTCGTTTGCACCATTCGGGACATGTCCCGTCACAAGGCGCGGCAGCAGGCATTGCAGCAGGTGGCATCTCATGATTCGCTGACAGGAGCGACGAGCCGCCGTGCATTCTTGGAAAAGCTCGAAACGGAAATCGACCGGGTCGGAAATAATGTCCGTTCCTGCCTGCTGCTTTTGGACCTCGATCATTTCAAGGCGGTCAATGACTGTCATGGTCATGCCGCCGGCGATAAGGTTCTGGGCGTCTTCGTGGAGCGTTTGAGGCCCGGCCTGCGCGGCGAGGACTGTATCGGGCGCCTGGGAGGTGAGGAGTTTGCGATCCTGCTGGCGGATTTGGATATCCGCCAGGCCAGTACTGTTTGCGAACGATTGCGCCATATGGTGGCGGATGAACCCGTCTATCTCGACACCGGTCTGGGCGTGACCGTGACGTTCAGCGCTGGCTTGGTGGAACTTGATGGTGCTTTAAACGCGGCGGCGCTGCTGGAAGCTGCGGACAAGGCGCTTTATCGTGCCAAGAACAGCGGTCGCAACTGCTTGCATCTGGCTGCCTGACGCGCGGCGATCTATCGTCGTTTCACGAGCGAAAAAATCGCAATGATATATTGTAACCTATGCGGCTATCGCCTATGTAGCGGTCGTCATGCAGTTCAGCCTTCGCCAAGCCCTGTCAACAGGCCGGATCGACCGGATCGCCATGGGCCTGTCCGGGCTGTGTGTTGCCCATTGCTTTGCAACGGCTGTGATCCTGGGCCTGCTCGCTTCGGCAGGAGGTTTCTTCGCCAGTCCGTTATTTCATGAGACGGGGCTGGTGTTGGCGATCTTACTTGGGGCTGTGGCGCTCGGGCATGGAGCGGTGGTGCATGGTTTCATGATGCCCGCCGCTATCGGTTCGTTAGGTCTTGGCATCATGGCAGGCGCCCTGACGATGGATCATGGGTTGCAGGAAAGCGCCTATACCTTGTTGGGCGTAGCGATTTTGGCGCTCGGTCACGATCTTAATCATCGTGCGGGCCGCTAAAGCCGGCCATTCGCAGAACGCGGAAAACAAAAGAAATCAGGCGGTGAACGATTCATTCCAGTCGTTCACTGCCCTAGCCAGTACGAAGAAGGGGCCCAAGTGGCCCCTCCCCATAATCGGATATATTTCGTCAGGGACGCCTTTAACTGTCCTTGCGTTCCAACCGGTGTTCGCCCTTGACCCAGCGAACCGTGCCTGTGCTGGCGCGCATAACCACGCTTTCCGTCGTGAGGTGGCCACCCGGCAGCCGCTTGACACCGTCCAGCAGTGAACCGTCGGTCACGCCGGTGGCCGCGAAAATGCAGTCGCCCTTGGCCAGTTCTTTAAGGTCGTAAATCTTGTCGAGATCAGTGATGCCCCATTTACGAGCGCGTGCGCGCTCATCATCGTTGCGGAACAGCAGCTTGCCCTTGAACTGTCCGCCCACGCAGCGCAACGCGGCGCAGGCCAGCACGCCTTCGGGCGCACCGCCCGAACCCATATACATGTCAATGGTCGTTTCGGGATTGGTCGTGGCGATCACGCCAGCCACGTCACCATCGGGAATCAGCATGATGCCGCAGCCAATGGCGCGCAGTTCCGTGATGAGCTTTTCATGACGTGGACGGTCCAGCACGCAGACGATGATGTCGCCTGGTTCCACGCCCTTGGCCTTGGCAACCGCTTCGACATTTGCCCTCACGGATTTGTTGAGGTCGATAATGTCTTTCGGATAGCCGGGGCCAACCGCCAGCTTCTCCATATAGACATCGGGCGCGTTGAGCAGGCCGCCTTCTTCTGAAATCGCGAGCACTGCCAGCGCATTCGGGCCAGCCTTCGCGGTGATCGTGGTGCCTTCCAGCGGATCGAGAGCGATGTCGATCTTGGGGCCCTTGCCGATGGCGTTACCGACTTTTTCTCCGATGTAGAGCATCGGCGCTTCGTCGCGTTCACCCTCGCCGATGACGACGGTGCCATCCATATAGAGATCGTTGAACGCCAGACGCATGGCTTCCACGGCGGCTGCGTCTGCCGCTTTTTCATCGCCGCGACCGATCAGCTTCGACGCTGCGATGGCAGCGGCCTCGGTCACGCGCACCATTTCCAGCACCAGAACGCGATCGAGAATCGAGCTAGCCTGCACCATGTCCATTCCTCTTTTGAGCGGTATTGGGGAGGGCGATACGGGGTCGGCTTTGCCTTGTCGAGCCATGTGTCGCGTATGCGACTCCTTTTGACGGTATGATGCAACAGATGGGCGTTTCCGGCGTTAGCAAATGCGGAAAAGAAGCAGGGTCGCCAGGATTGATCGTTCCGCTGATCGTCGCCAGTTTTGCTGCTGGAGCACCGGCGTCAGCCCATCCTGTGCGCTTGCCGTCGTCGGCAATCTCGATTGTCCCAAACGCGCCAATCGCACCTTGCTGCGGTTGGGGGAGCCAGTTGAGGATATTTTGTTGCACAGCTTCTGGCTGCGCTGAATCCCAACCGGCATCAGTCGAGGATATGCATGACCATCGGAGTCTGGAGCAGGCTGTCCGATCCGGCAAGGCGATCCAGCGTTTCGCTTACGCGGCGCTCTTCCCCAGCATGGGTGACGATCGCCATCAGAACGCCGTCCTGCTGATTCGCGCCACGCTGGATCATGCTTTCGATGGATACGCCCGCATTCCGGGTCGCGGCAGCGATTTCCGCCAATACGCCGGGCCGGTCCTGAACCTTGAAGCGCAAATAGCTGCGTCCGATGCGATGGCCGGCGTCGGCCGGCGGCTGCGGACTGAGTGCGGCCACCGGCATGGCGAAGGCATCGCCATACTCATCGCGCGCGACGTCGATCAGGTCAGCGACGACCGCGGATGCCGTGGGGCCTTCGCCAGCTCCCCGCCCCTCAAAGAACAGGCGACCGACGAAATTGCCTTCCACCACCACGGCGTTGAGTGATCCGTCGACATGGGCAAGGGGATGATCGGTCGGGACCAGCATCGGATGAACGCGCTGGAACAGGCCATCAGGACCATTCTCGGCCATGCCGACGAGGCGAATGCGATAGCCCAGTGCCGCGGCTTCGGCGATATCGGCCGCGGTCACATGACGAATGCCGGTGATGGCGACATTGTCGAAATCCAGCTCAGTGCCGAAGGCGAGGCTGGCGAGGATAGTCAGCTTGTGCGCCGCATCCACGCCGTCAATGTCGAAGCTGGGGTCGGCTTCCGCAAAGCCGAGTTCCTGGGCCTCCTTCAACACATCGTCGAATCCGCGTCCTTCCTTCTCCATGGTGGTCAGGATGTAGTTGCAGGTTCCGTTGAGAATGCCGTAGACTCGGCTGATCTCATTGGCGGCGGCGCCTTCGCGCATACCCTTGATGACGGGAATGCCTCCGGCGACGGCCGCTTCATATTTGAGCGCAATGCCTGCCTTTTCAGCGAGTGCTGCCAGGTCCAGTCCATGATGCGCCAGCATCGCCTTGTTTGCCGTGACAAAGGGCTTGCCCGCAGTCAGGCATTGCCGCGCCAGCGTCAGCGCAGGGCCATCAGCGCCGCCGATCAGTTCGACCACCACATCGATATCATCGCGCGCCGCCAACGTGGTCATGTCGTCCACCCATTCATAAGGGGACATGTCGACACCTCGGTCTTTGTTGCGGTCCCGCGCCGAAATCGCGACGACCTGGATCGGACAGCCCGCGCGCCTGGCAATCAGGTCGCCGTTGGTCTGGAGCAGCCGGATGACGCCGCCGCCCACTGTCCCCAGACCAACGAGCGCGACGCGCAGCGGGGCATGGCGGTGGAGATTTGTCATGGCCTATCCTTATTCTTCCAGCAGGTCAGGGCCGCGCTGATAGCGGCCCTAACGCCATAGTCCAAGGAAAAGCAGGGAGCCTAGCGAACCTGCCTTGTCCTGTCGCATTGGCCCAGCGCTTGCATCACAAGCCGATAGTCCGCCTGTGCCGCTTCGGCATCGGGCACTGACAATGCCCGGATCGATCGGGGAGGAAGCGTGGGAGGAAGGGCGCAGGCAAGCCGGTACCAGAGCAGGCTGCCGGACTGCGGCGGGCGCGCCGCTTCATCGACGATCTCGCCCAAGGCCACGGCCCATCGCGGTTCCTGACCGGGTCGTCTTATGATTGAGAGAGAGACAGGGTCTCCATTTTCCGTTCGAAGGAAAATCTGTGTCTCTCCTTCACCCGCTATGGTGCCCGATACATGGAAGGCATCGCCGGGGCCTATGATGCGGGGCGGAGCATCCGGCGCTACAAGCGCCGAAACAATATTCTTCACCTGTTCCATATCCGCGGCGGTGGCGGGGATCTGTGCATCCCGCGCGACCAGTTGGATGTCGCCCGGCCGTGTGCCTTGCCTCGCAAACAGCAGCATTTGGACCTTTTTCAGCTTGGCCGTTTTTCCCCGGGTGTCGATCGGCGCATCATATAGGTAGCTGACGGAGGGGCTGACGCCGCCCTCTCCGCGAATCAGGGCCATTACATCCGCTTCGATATAGAGGCGTCGATAGCCAGGCGGCACGTCTCCGGCATGTTTTTCGGACAGGGGGATGCTGTTGCGGATAAGCACATGCGCGATGATGGGCGCCTCATCGGCAAGGTCGGCAATGTCCGCATAGGAGGGTCCGGAAGATACGATGGAGTGCGGGGACTCCGAGTATTGTGGAGCGGCTTGAGCAATCGGACTTGCCCAAATCAAAGGGTTTGAGGCGGAAATGAGGCATGCCCAAAGGATATTTTTCGACATGCCGGTAGATTTCTCTGTCTTCTTCGTCATATGCTGGCAATCCGTTGCATCAATGTCACATGCAAGCCATTCCATGGCGAGATGCTAAGATTGTTTGTAAACGCAAACGGGTGAAGCGATAAAGCGTTTGCGTGGCGGAAGATGCCGCGATAGGAATTTGAAGGGTAGCAAATGGGAAGGATATAGGCCAAGGATGTCCGGGAGAGCCCGGCCGTCTTGGGTCGTTTTTGGCTCATTTGTGCATAACAACTAGTAAGCTGAGTTAAGGAGTGTCGTTGCCGAATGGCCTATGCTGACCACTCGCAAGGATCGAGTCGCACGATCTCGATCATTATCGTCGCCCTGATTCACGCTGTTCTCGGCTATGCCTTCGTCACCGGTCTTGGCATGAAATATGTCAAAAAGGCGGCGGAACAGCTGAATGTGATCGACGTGAAAGAGGAGCCGCCGCCACCTGATGAGGAGCCGCCGCCGCCGCCGCCAGACCAGCCGGTCGAGCCGCCGCCGGTCGTTGCTCCTCCGCCGATCGTGCAGACGCCGGCCCCTGCGCCGCCGATCCAGACCGTGCGTACGCCTCCGCCGGTTTTCAATCCGGTTCCGGTAGCGGCCCCACCGCCGCCGCCGCCTCCACCCCCGGTCGCGGCAAGCCGTGCAACGCCGCGCTCGGCGCCTGGTAGCTGGCTCAGCGATGCCGACTATCCAAGCCGCGCCCAGCGTGAAGAACGTTCGGGTACCGCTGGCTTCAGACTGGAAATCGGACCGGATGGTCGCGTGACCAGCTGCACCATCACCTCTTCGACCGGCCATTCCGATCTCGACGAGGCGACATGCCGCCTGCTGCCAAAACGCGCCAGGTTCAAGCCCGCCAAGGGTTCGGACGGCCAGGAGATGGCGGATACATATAATGGCCGCATCACTTGGCGACTGCCGGAGTAATTCAGTGACGGGAAGGCTGGCGACCCACGCCGCCTTCCCTTTCTTACGATCTATTTGAGAGGGAAGTCTTGAACATGTTGATGTCTATCGCAGCGGCCGCTGCCCCAAAGGCGGCCAATCCCTACGGTCTGATGGAAGCCCTCGAGCAGGGCGGCGTCATTGCCTGGACCGTCTTCATCATCCTTTGCGCCATGTCGGTCGGCACTTTCTACATCCTGTTCACCAAGCTGATCGAGCAGCAGAAGGTCATCAACCAGGGCAAGAAGGTCCGCGCGAGCTTCTGGCGTGCGCCCAGCCTGAAGGAAGGCGCGGCGAAGCTTGAAAAGAATTCGGCCTACAAGCAGATCGTCGATGACGGTATCAAGGCTCAGGAAGAACACACCAAGCTGACCGATCCGGTCGAAGCGCATGATTGGCTGCACGGCTCGCTTGCGCGTTCGGAAGCGCAGATCAACTCCAGCCTGGGTGGCGGCCTTGCCTTCCTCGCGACCGTTGGCGCGACCTCGCCGTTCATCGGTCTGTTTGGTACGGTTATCGGTATCTATCGCGCGCTCATCAAGATCGGCGCGGCTGGTCAGGCATCGATTGACGCTGTTGCAGGCCCGGTCGGTGAAGCGCTCATCATGACCGCCTTGGGTCTGGCCGTGGCCGTTCCTGCGGTGCTTGCCTATAACTTCCTGCAGCGCCGCAACAAGTCGATCGCGGAACAGCTCAACAGCTTCACCGTTGATCTGCTGGCTTATCTGGTTTCGAACGGTGCGGTTCGTCCGTCCGTGGCTGCCGCTCCGGCTGCTTCGGCTGCCAAGCCGGCCGCTGCGCCGAACAAGGCCTGATCGCTTGAAAAACCGGTTTGGGAACCGGCGGGCGGCTGCGATCGCCTGGTTCCCAACCGGCCATGGGCCTCGCTTGGCGGGGCGCCATAGAGACGTATGTTAGGATATTATCAATGGCAATGAGTGTTGGCTCCGACGGCGGTGATGACGCCCCGATGTCCGACATCAACACGACGCCGCTCGTCGACGTCATGCTGGTGTTGCTCATCATCTTCCTCATCGCGATCCCGGTCGTCGTCCAAACGGTTCAGCTGCAGCTCCCCAAGGTGGCGTTCGAGCCGACGACGACGAAGCCGGAAAATGTTTCACTGTCGGTCACGACTGGTTCCGACGGTAGCTGCGCGGTGTATTGGAACCTGACCCGGGTTTCGTCCGATGAGTTGCTTAATCGCGCGGTGGCGAAGCTGGAAGCGGATATCAAGAAAGCGGGTGGCGTCGAAAATCTGACGCCGGAGGATTTGCCTGAAGTGCACATCCGCGGCGATATCAATACCCCGTATCGGTGCATCGGCGGCACCATCTACACGATGCAGCGCGCTGGTTTCCCGAAGGTCGGCTTCATCTCCGAACCTGAACCGGGCACCACCACGCAGCGGCTGTAAAAGTTCTAGGAGTATCGCCCCATGGCTATGAGTGCCGGAAAAGATGACGGCGAACCAATGATGGAAATGAACACGACGCCGCTTATCGACGTCATGCTCGTTCTCCTCATCATGTTCATCATCACGATCCCGATCCAGACCCACGCGGTCAAGATCGACCTGCCGCAGAATGCGCCGCCGACGGACAGCGTGATCGATCCCGTCAAGAACAAGGTCGCAATCGATCCCAGCGGTGTCATCACTTGGAACGGTTCCTCGATCGACCTGCTGACCCTGCGTCAGTATCTGCAGCAATCGCTGCGTCTGCCGGTTGAGCCGGAACTGCAGTTCCAGCCCAATGCCCAGACCCGCTATGTTGTGGTCGATCAGGTGTTGGCGGAAATTAAACGCGCTGGCGTCACGAAGCTGGGCTTCGTTGGCAATGAGCAATATGGGAACTTCTGATACCGCCGCCGCGCTGGGGAGAGGATAATCCTGCTTTCTGGCGTGTTGGAAGAGAAGTTTCTACCTGCCCAAAGGGCCGCTTCGGCGGCCCTTTTTTTGTCATGCATATACGCTGGGGGCTCCTCGTTAACTTTTTTGTTACGATGAAGGCCCATGTAAAAATGTGACATGACGCGACATCGGACCATCGATGCCGAACGGCAGCCAGGGCCGGATCGGAGAGGACGGGGGGCGGAACGGCGGTCCGTGTCGATCGATGTCAGGATTCGGCGGCCGGGCGAAAACTGGTTCACAAGCCGGATCACAGATCTGTCTCTCGTGGGCTTTCGCCTTCAAAGTTTCGCGAAGCTGACCCCTGGCAAGGAATTGTGGATCGCTTTACCAGGTTTCGAAGGGCGCCGGGCTATCGTGCTGTGGAGGCGGGCGCATGAATCGGGATGTGCTTTCGACAGACCCCTGCATCCCGCAATTTTCGATCATGTCATCGGACTGGCGCGTCAAGATCTCCTGAATTGAGAGAATTATTTTTGGGTCGGCGCAATGCGCCGGAATGTTCAGGCGGGCACGCCGTCTTGGAACTGCAACCGCGCCAATCGGGCATAAAGGCCGCCTTCAGCCACCAACGTGGCGTGATCGCCCTGTTCAACCACCCGGCCTTCATCCAACACGACAATATGGTCGGCCGCGCGAACGGTTGCCAGGCGGTGGGCGATGACGATCGTCGTTCGGTTCCGCATCAGCCGCTCAAGCGCGTCTTTGACCAGCTCTTCCGATTCGGCATCCAGAGCGGAAGTGGCTTCATCCAGCAGCAATATGGGCGCATCGCGTAGCAAGGCGCGGGCAATCGAAATGCGCTGACGCTGACCGCCCGACAGACGCGAGCCACCTTCGCCCAGATGGCTGTCCAGCCCATCGGGCAAGGCTCGCAGAAAAGCTTCGGCATTGGCGGCCCGTGCGGCAACCCAGATCTCTTCATCCGAAGCATCCCATCGGCCGTATCGCAGATTGTCACGCGCTGACCCCGCAAAGATGATGCTTTCCTGCGGAACAAGAGCGATCATAGAACGCAGGGTAGCCGGATCTGCCTGTGTCAGGGGAATACCGTTCAGGCGTATTTCGCCCGCATCCGGATCATAGAAGCGCAGGGCCAACTGGATCAGGGTCGACTTGCCCGCACCCGAAGGGCCGACAATCGCCACGGTCTGTCCAGGCGCGATATCCAGCGACACACCCTTGAGCGCTGCTTGGTCCGGGCGGGTGGGATAATGGAAATGAACCTTGTCGAGCTCCAGTCGGGCACCGTCAGTAAGGTGCGGAAGTGCTTTGGGCTGCGCTGGAGGGAGGATCTGAGGTTCAGCGACCATCAATTCATGTAAACGGCTGGCCGCGCCGGCGCCGCGCAGAAGATCGCCCCAGGTTTCCGACAGGGCGCCAAAAGCCCCGGCAACCAGGCCGCCCGTCAGCACGAAAGCGGCGATGCTTCCGCCCGAAAGCCGTCCTGCGGCCACATCGACTGCGCCCTGCCACATCACGGCGGTGATCGATCCGAAAACCAAGGCGATCACCACTGCGGTCATAACAGCGCGCAGCAAAATCCGGCGACGCGCGGTAGCGAAACCTGCCTCGACCGTGCTGTCGAATCGCGCCGCTTCACGCTTTTCCTGTCCGAACGCCTGAACGACTTTCATTGCGCCCAGCACTTCGGATGTCACGCTGCCAACATCGGCCAACCTGTCCTGACTGGTGCGGGACAGTTTACGGACGCGGCGGCCAAGGCTCACCATGGCCAGCACGATCGCTGGAATGCCCAGAAGGAGCAAAGCGGCCAGCTTGGGAGCCAGGGCGAACAGATAGACCAATCCGCCAATGCCCGTGACGATATTGCGGAGTGCCACCGATACGGTGGAGCCGACGACCTGGTCGATGATGGCCGTGTCGGACGTCATGCGTGATGCTATTTCGGAAGGACGGTTTTCCTCAAAGAAACGGGGGGCTTGCCGCAGCAGATTGGCCTGCGTGGCGGATCGTATGTCGGCGACCACCCGTTCGCCCAGCCATGCCACGAAATAGAAACGCAGTGCAGTGGCGATGGCCAGAATGGTGACGATCAGGAACAGATATTCGAACCAGCGGCCAATATCGCCGCCGCCCATGAAGCCCCGGTCGATGACCAGCCGGAAACCGGCCGGAATGGCAAGCGTGGCGGCGGAAGATACCAGCAAGGCCATGAGCGTTCCGCCGATGCGGGAGGGATAACGCCGGGCGAAACCCCACACCATCCCGAGGCTGCCGAGGGGCGGACGCTGGGCGGCGCGGGGCGATGACTGTGTCATATCATCCATGATGGCCGCGCTTAGCAGTCCAGCCCGTAAGCCTCAATGGCCGTCCCGACCGGACAGCCATTTATGGAGCGGAGGTGTCGAAGGCAGGTGGGACCTTGGCTGCCGTGGGAGCCGTAAATCCCATCCACGGCAGCCCTCCGTCGTCCTCAATAATCCTTCGAATAGCGCAGGTTTGCAGAGGATCCCGTATTAGTGCCGGTTTTCGACAGCAGGCTTAACGTCTTGGACAGTGCAATTTCGAGTTGGGTCGCCGTGAAGCCCTTGGGGTCGGTAATCACCTCCACATAAACATTGTTGGAGATATGCTGCCCGACCGCCAGCGAGGTGCCGCGTCCGCTCGCCTCGTCCCCACCGACAATGCCGATGCGGTCGAGGCCGGACGCGCCCTGCAGCTTGCCCATCGGATTGAGTCCCCCGCCGCCGCCGCGCAGGCCATTGAGCGCCACCGCCAATTGCACCGCCTGCGTCGCCGACAGGTTCGCGACATTGCTGCCGAACAGGATGCGCGCCAATATCTCGTCCTGCGGCAGGGTTGGATTGGAGATGAAGGCGATATCCGGGCGTTGCGCCGTTCCGGTGACCCCGATACCGGCCGTTACCGCGTCGATTTTCGTTTCCGCCCGGATCGCCAGCGTGGGGTTCATCATCTCCCCGTCAAAGTTGATGACGCCCTGCTCCAGCTCGAACTGATGGCCCGAAAAGCTGTAGCGGCCTCGTATCACCTCGATCTTGCCGACCACGCGCGGATTGGCGGTGGTGCCGGTGACGCGCATGTTGGTCTTCCATTCGGAATCGAGGCCCATGCCGGTCACATAGATTTCATTATCCGCCCGCACCCGGATATCGAGCTTCCAGTTGGCGGGCTTGGCCGCCGCCTGCCGCGCCGCGATGCGCTGGTCCAGGATATCCGTGCCCTCGCCCTTGCGCCGCACGCCTTGCAGTTGGCGGATGTCGGTGCCGCCCTGCCACGCCACGCGATAGCGGGTTTCGGGCAGCGACAGGTCGCCCTTGATAAGCCCGCCATTGGCCGCGCTGTTGGTGATGGCGAGCGTGCCGCTGACGACGCTGGTGATGGCTTCGCTGCGGGCGAGGCGGGCGCGGTCCATCTTCACCGCGATGTTCATCGGGAAGCCGCTGTCCGCCGCCAGCCCCACCGTCCCGCTCGCCTGCACGGTGCCGTCGCCCGCCCGGCCGGAAAAATCCCTGATCTCCAGCCGGTCGTTGGTGAAGCGCCCGTCCAGCCGCATTTGCGTGACCCGCGTGCCGAACGTCTCATTTTCATAGGTCAGCGCATTGGCGCGGACGAGGCCGTTGATGCGCGGATCGTTCACCCGGCCGCCAAAGTCCGCCGCCACCGCGATCGGTCCCGTCAGCCGCTGATCGGCCAGCCCCGCAAAGGAGAAGAGCACATCGGCAGGCCCGGCATAGCGGATGCCTCCGCCCAGCGACGCAGCCATCAGTTGCTCGGACCAGCTTGTGCCCGGTCCGGGCGGCGCCAGCGTTGCGATGAAGCGGCCCAGCGACGCATTGCCGCGGCGGATGACGCCGCGCAGGTCGCCGCCCGCCGCCGTCAGCTTGCCTTCGACATTCATCGCCACCGGATCGGACACGGCGGTCAGGCTGGAGCGGCGGAAGTCGCTGATCGCCAGCCGCGTCGTCGCGATGGGGAAGGCGTTTCCTTCCTGCGCGAAGTCCAGCGTCCCCGTCGCCCGCCCGCCAATGCCGATGCCGGGGCTGAACATGTTGACGATGGCGAGGTCGAA
>Ga0180223_1000637_pt1 | contig 39632 bp, 27 predicted proteins | sample eDN5th30CKraftOP_FD_151337 | JGI IMG/M metagenome (GOLD analysis project Ga0180223, IMG submission 151337) | Enriched Organic Plus compost microbial communities from Emeryville, California, USA - eDNA 5th pass 30_C Kraft OP (version 2) (version 2) ... | reverse complement strand
GCCAGCCAGAACAAACTGATGCTCTCCGTGCCCCGTCGAAAACGCGCCTGGTTCGCCGGTCTTTGGGCCAACGCCTCCGCTCCCCCTGTCATTCAGGGAGCGCAAAGTGGCTAATGGACAATCTGGGTTCATTTCTTCACGGTGGGCTACCGGGCCGACCTGTCCGACGCCGGCGTCTGGCAGCGCAAGATGGGCGGCATGGCCAGCCTGGTGGAAGGCAGCGACAACGTCCGGCTCGATCCGCGCCTGGACACCGTGGACGGCGACTCCATCATGTCCAAGAAATACGCGAGCTGCTTCGCCGGCACGGACCTGGCCGCGCGCCTGGTCTCGCAAGGCGTGGATACCGTCATCGTGACGGGCTGCACCACCAGCGGCTGCGTGCGGGCGACCGTGGTGGACGCGGTGCAGAGCGGCTTCCGTCCCATCGTGGCGCCCGAAGCCGTGGGCGACCGCTCCGGCGCGGCCCATCGCCAGAGCCTGCTCGACATGGATGCGAAATACGGCGACGTCGTCCCGCTGGACGAGGTCATCGCCCACCTCTCGCACATCGCGCGACCGGTGGAGGCCTGACATGAAAACGCCGCGCCTTTTCGCCGCCCTGCTGCTGGCGGTGTCCCCCGCCGCGGGCCATGCCGACGCCGGCTATCCCAGCCGCCCGATCAAGATCGTGGTGGCCGCGCCCACCGGCGGCGTGCCCGACGTCATCGCGCGCCTGGTGGGCCAGCACATGTCGGCCTCGCTGGGACAACCCATCGCCGTCGAGAACAAGACCGGCGCGGGCAGCATCATCGCGCTGGAGTCCGTGGCCAAGGCCAGTCCCGACGGCTACACCCTGCTGGTGGCCGACTCCAGTCCGCTCACCATCAATCCCACCCTGTACAAGAAGCTGCCCTACCAGGGCATGGACAGCTTCGAGCCCGTCGCCTTCCTGGGCGCGGCCCAGCTCTTCCTGACGGCCGGCCCCTCGCTGAAGGCCGACACCTTCCAGGAGATGGTGGCCCAGGCCAAGGCCGCGCCGGGCAAGCTCACCTACGGCACCATAGGCATAGGTTCGCTGCACCACGTCATGTTCGAGGAAATCCGCCGTTCCGCGGGCATCGACATCATGCACGTGCCGTTCCGCGAGCAACCTTCCGCCCCCGTCGCGGCGGGCACGGCCGACATGCTGCTGGCCGGCCTGCCCTCGATAGAAGGGCTGGTGCGGGCGGGCCGCCTGCGGCTGCTGGGCGTGACCAGCAAGGCGCGCGTCGCGCAGTTGCCCGACGTGCGGCGCAAACTGGCCGACCTGGGCATCGTCCCCGACGGCCGCGTCCTGGCCGAGTACGGGGACTACATGCGGCGAGAGATCGACCGGTTCGGCGGCATGGTCCAGCGGGCGGGGCTGGCCGGCACCCAATAGCTCGCCACCTTCCGCCGCGGTGCCGGCCGCGGCGGAATCGGCCTACTATAGGGCGGAATCCCCCATGCCTGCCGCCTATGATCACGCTGAAGCGACTCGAATACTTCGCCAAGGTCGTGGAGACGAGAAACATCACCCGCGCCGCGGAACAGCTGCACATCGCCCAGCCGGCCCTGGGCACCCATATGCGCGAGCTCGAGGCGGCCCTGGGCGTTCCGCTGTTGTCGCGGCATTCGCGCGGCGTGGATCCGACGCCGGCCGGCAGCCTGCTGCTGGAACGGTCGCGCCAGATCTTCGAGCTGGTCGCACGGACTCAGGATGACGTACGGCGCGCCGACCAGGCCGCGCCGGTCCGCTTCAACCTGGGGCTGACCTCCAGCACCATGCTGCTGATCGGCTCGGACCTGCTGCTGACCCTGAAGCGCCGGTACCCCCACATCGACCTGCAGCTGTACGAGAACCCGAGCTTCCTGCTGGTGGACGCGCTCGAGCGCAAGGACATCGATGCCGCGCTGGCCTATTCCGTATCGCCCCACCCCGGCTTGTCCACGACCCCGGTGCTGAAGGAACGGCTGCTGCTGACGGTCCGGGCCGACCTGGCGCCTTCCTGCGGCCCCGTCACCATGGACGAAGTATTGGCGCACGAGCTGGTGCTGGGCAACGAACGCGACGTCGCGCGCCGGCTGGTCGAAGCCAGCGCCTTCGAGAAAGGCACGCAGCCCCGCATCCAGTGCGAGACGCACTCCATCACCAGCCAGCGCGACCTGGTGCTGCGCGGCGCGGCGGCGGCCGTCATGCCCCTGGGCGCCATCGTCCGCGAGTTGGAGCGGGGCGAGGTCGTCGCGCGCCCCATCACCGACCCGGGCATGCACATCACGCTGTTCATCGTTCGCCGGCAGGCGCCGGACGAGGCCAGCCTCCAATATGTCGACCAGACCGATCCCATCGTCCGGGCCTGCGTGGACATGATCGCGGGGCGGCTGGGGGAACTGGGCAGCCCGGTGTAGAACCGCACGAGTTGCGCATGCCTCTCGTTTGCGGCTATGGTGACCGTTACCCTTCGACACATCCCGGGAATTCCGCCAGGCATCTGCGGCCGCGGCGGTCCGCCCCGGACACAGAATAGATATACCGATGGATACGAAAGGGACTGCACTCCACTTGCTGGAGCGGCTCTATGACGGCGTCCTTTCGGAGGACCAATGGCGGCAGTCGCTGCGTGACATCAGCCTGTCGCTCGGCGCGGCCAGCGCCGGTCAGGTGGCCCTGCACGTGCCGACGGACTCGCTGGAACTGGACGAGCTCATCGGCCTGCCGCCCAAGGTCATCGCGCATTTCAACGAAATGCAGGACCTGGACCCTGGCCGCGCGGCATCGTCGCTGCTCGCATCGGGCCGCATCTACCTGGACTACGAATTCCATGGCCAGGCGCGCCTGCAGCGCGAACCCTTCTACCAGGAGTTCCTGAAGCCGAACGGCCTGGGCACCTATGCCCTGCTCCCGCTGGGACAGGACGAAGAGCGCATGTACACCTTTTCCGTGCAAAGGGAAAACGGCCGTCCGCCGCTGGACGACGATGAGACCCGGCTGATGCATGCCGTGTTGCCCCATCTGCGCACCGCCTTGCACCTGCAACTTCGATTCCGCCAGCAACAAGCCGAATCGCTGCTTCTGCGGCACATGCTGGACCGGCTCGGCTTCCCGCTGCTGGTCTGTTCCGCGCGCGGCCGCATCGTGCAGTCCAACCACCTGGGCGACATCTGGCGGCAACAGCCCGACTGCCCCCTGGGCGCCCGCGCCTCCAGCCTGCCCCAGCCCATCCGCCGGCTGCTGGACAGGGCCTGCGGCCACGGCGCCGAGGCCCCCTCGGCCGGCTCGCTCGCGCTACCAGACGGCGGCCGGCTCATCGTCCTGCCATGTCCGCTCACCCAAGACCTGCGCGGCGGCGACGCCCTGGCGCTGCTTGCCGCGCAGGGGCCGCAATGGCGTCCCACCCCGAGGGGCACGCTGCTGCGTACCCTGTTCCGGCTGACGCCGGCGGAAATCCGCCTGGCCCACCACCTGGCCCGGCACGACGATCCGCTGCCCACCGTTGCCGAAACCCTGGGCGTTTCGCTCAACACACTGCGTACGCAGCTGCGATCGATCTTCGACAAGACCCAGACCCGGCGGCAGGCAGACCTGGTGCGGCTGATGGGACACCTGGGCCTGCTGACGCCGGGGGACTGATCGTGATTACAGGTCGTCGAATTCCCCGTAGGTCATCGTCTTGCTGCCGCCCAGGCTGGACGAGAAGGTGACGGTGCCCGGCGCGTTGCCATTCGCCTGGAAGCGGGTGGTGATCGTTTCGGCCGCGGTCTTCGTGGCGAACGCACCCGCCAGGAAACCGCCCGCCTCATGCGAAAAGCGGACCGTCTCGGTCATGCTGGCGTCGTAGGCGTAGTCGGGGCCGAGCACCGGATCCGAGCCGCTGACCGAGAACGAAATGCGCGAATAGGTATCGGCATCCGTCGTGGGATCGTAGGCCACGGCCACGGCGTAGTCCTTGAACTTCATCGTCACGGCACCGCCATCCTCGGTCAGGACGATCGCGGGAATATCGAACTCGGCGCGCTGCCCCTTGGGTTCGGCCGAACTCACGTCGTTGGACGCCTTCACCGATGCCGTTCCCGACGCGGACGTCCCGTCGAAGGACGCGCCCTCGCCCAGCGTGACCCTGGCGGCCAATGTCCAGTCCGACTCCTCTTCCAGCAGGTCGCCCTCCACCTCGTCGAAATCGACCGTCGCCTTGCCCGTGAACGGAATGCCGTTGTCGGACACGCGACAGTCGTTCATGGTCAATGCCACCGAGTCCCCGGCCGACAGGGTGCCGCTGTCATCCGCATCGGTCCAGACGCCCGAGACCGTCCCGCCGTCCAGGCACTCGGGCGTGCCGTCCCGGCCAATGACGATTCCGTTCTCGAGCATGGGTTCGAACGCCTGGTGCAGGGACACGGCCGAGAACGCCGTCTCGTGGCCGTACCAGATCTGTTTCTCGCTGAGCGTCTTGCCGTCGCCGCCGCCCCCACCGCCGCCTCCGCCACCGCCCGAATCATCACCGCCGCCGCCCCCGCAGGCGGCCAGCGATGCCGCCATCAAGGCGGCGCAAAGTGCGGTCAACGATTTCGACATGCTCGACTCCTTACTGAATGAATAGGCAATGTCGGCATTCTCGAAAATCGCGCCGCCCGGCGCATCACAGGATCCAGTGAAGAAAACCGAGCGGGCCCGGCTGGCGGTCCTGTTCAGAACACGCCGCGATACGACCCTCCATCCAGTTGCAGGTTCTGCCCCGACAGATAACCTGCCTGCGCGCTGCACAGGAAGGCGCAGGCGTCGCCGAATTCCCGCGGCTGCCCCAGCCGGCCGGCTGCGATGGTATCGACGATGCGCTGCCTCGCTTCTTCATAGCTCAGGCCTTGCTCGCGCACCATGCGCTCGGCCATGAAGCGCTGGCGGTCGGTGTCGAAGCGCTCAGGCAGCAGGTTGTTGATGGTGACGTTGTCGGCCACCACCTCGCGCGAGATGGCCTTGCACAGCGCCGTCAGGCCGGTGCGCGCGGACGTCGACAAACCCATGGCCGGGCTGGGCGACTTCACCATGGCCGACGTGATGTTGACGATGCGGCCGAATCTCCGGGCCCGCATGCCGGGCAACAGCGCGCGGATCAGCAGGGCGGGCGCCAGCATGTTGGCCTCGATCGCCCGCAGGTAGTCTTCGCGCTCCCAGTCGACGAAGCGCCCGGGCGCCGGTCCTTCGTTGTTCGTCACCAGGATGTCGGCGTCCGGGCAGGCCGACACCAGCGCCGCGCGGCCCGCGTCGGTATTGATGTCCGCCGCGATCGCGCGCACGGCGCCGCCGGTTTCGGCGGCCAGCTCCCGGGCGGCGGCGGCCGCCGAATCCGGCGAGCGGCCGTTGATCACGACATGCACGCCTTCGCGCGCCAGCGAGGCGGCGCAAGCCCGCCCCAGCCCGCGCGTGGACGCGCACACGATGGCCTTGCGGCCGCGAATCTGCAGATCCATGAGTCTTCCGCCTATGGCTGTTGGTGGGCCGGCACGGGGCGGCCGATGGCCTGCATCAGGTGCCGGGCAAGCTCGGCGCGCGTGCCTATCCAGATGTCGTCCGCCGCCGTGGCGATCTCCAGCAGCCGCTGGAACGCCGCCATCCCGGCCGGGCGCCCGCATACGTGGGCATGCACCGTGGGATCGATCTTCTGCGGCGTGCGTTCCCACTTGCGGACGTAGTCGAGCCAGTCCTCGAAGATGTCCACCATGGCGCTGGGCGGCTGGCCATGGCGCATCACCAGCGGCAGGTCGTTCACTTCCATGGTGCCGGGCACGGCCACGATCGCGTGGTCGCCGAAATCCACCAGGTAGGGCATGTCGTCGTTCAGCGTGTCGCCATGCCAGAGATAGCCGGCCTGGGCCAGCAGGCGCGCCGTGCGGTGGCTGGGCGTGCCGCGCGGACTGATCCACCCCAGCGGCGCCGTGCCCGTCGCCGCCGCGATCAGGTCGGTCGTGCGGCGGATGTTGTCGCGCTCCTGCGCCTCGTCCAGATAGGCGGGGATCACGTCCATTGCGTACGAATGCGCGACGACGTCGTGGCCGGCCTGGGCGATGTCCTTCACCTCTTCCGGATAGCGCTCGGCCATGATCCCGCTCACCAGGATCGAGGCCCGGACGCCGTTGCGGGCCAGCGCCTCGAGCACGCGGTGCACGCCGCGGCGATGTCCGTACTCGGCCCAGCCGACCGCGTTCAGGTCGGGAATGCCGCCCTTGAGCGGATTGCCCATCGGGCCGATGCCGGGCCACGCGCCGTCCGACCACCACTCGTAGGCCATGCGGAACACCACGCCTATGCGCTTGCCGCCGGGCAGCAGGAAGCCGGCGGGCGGATGGATCTCGGTCGCGCCGGCGTGCAGGTTCAATACATCCATGTCGTTCCCTCGTTCGGTCATGGTCATCGGATCATTGGGCTTCGATACCGGCACGCTTGACGGCTTCCGCGTAGCGGGCGGAGTCGGCGCGCACCAGTTCCGCGAACGCCTGGCCGGCGCGCGGGTCGGGTTCATAGCCGCCATCGCGCAGCATCTTGGCGAACGCCGGCTGGGCAACGATGTCGCGCACGGTGGCCGCGATCGTGTCGATCGCCGCCTGCGGCGTTCCGGCCGGCGCGAACAGGCCCTGCCAGGCCGCCGGCAGCACGAAGTCGGCAACGCCCGCCTGCGCCATGGTCGGCGCATCCGGATACTCGGGCGTGCGCTGCTCGCCGGTGAAGCCCAGCGTGCGCACCTTGCCCGACTGGACATAGGGCAGCGCGATCGTGGGCGGAATGAACATGATGTCCACGTCGCCCGCCGCCACCGCGTTCAGCGCCTGCGAGGCGCTCTTGTACGGCACGTGCAGCATGCTCATGCCGGCGCGCGCGGCGAACAGCTCGCCCGCCAGGTGCAGGGTGTTGCCTATGCCGGGCGACGAATACGTGATCGGCTTGGCGGCCTTGCGGCCATAGTCCACCAGCTCGGCCACCGTGCGCACGGGCAGCGCGGGATTGACCATCAGCAGGTAGCCCGTGCCGGTCGCCACGTTCACCACCGGCACGAAGTCCTTGCCGATATCGTAGGGCAGCTTCTTGTAGACATGGGGATTGATGACGAACGAGGTCGTCACATGCAGCAGGGTGTAGCCGTCGGGCGCGGCCTTGGCCACGTCGGCCGCCCCGATGACGCCATTGGCGCCGGGCTTGTTGTCCACCACCACGCGTACCTTGAGCCGCTTGTCCATCTCCGCGGCCAGTTGCCGCGCCACGGTGTCCGGCGTCCCGCCCGCCCCGAACGGAACCACTACCCGGATCGGATGCGAGGGATAAGGCGCCTGCGCATGGGCGAGCGGGCCCAGGGCCATCATCGCGGCCAGGCACCACCATCGGATCGTTTTCATCGCTCCTCCTTTTTTATCGATAAAAAATATTTCTTTTTTATTTTTATCGATCACAAAAGAAAAGAAAAACCACGGAGAAACCCGAATATGCTTGGCACCAGCCGCCATTCCCGGCTGTGTATGATTTATCGATAAAATTCGACCATCATGCTGGAACCCGACGACGCCCTTCCCGCCGGCCGCATCGTGCCCGCCACCCTCGCCTCGCAGACCTACGAGCGTCTGCGGCGCGACATCGTGGACGCCCATTACGCACCCGGCCAGAAGCTGGGCACCCGCCAGTTGAGCGAACGCTACGACGTCGGCCTCGCCCCGCTGCGAGAGGCGCTGACGCGGCTGTCGCGCGAGGGCCTGGTCGTACAGCACGACCGGCGCGGCTTCGCCGTGCCCAACTTCGGCGGCGCGCACCTGGAAGAGCTCTCGCGCACGCGGTCCTGGCTCAACGACATCGCCCTGCGAGCGTCCATCGACTACGCGGACCAGACCTGGGTCCAGGGACTGGTCCAGGCCTACCACCGCCTGGCGCGGCTGGACCGCTATCTGAAGGGCAAGGACGGCCCCCGCGAGAATCCCGAGTGGGAAGCCGCGCACCGGGACTTCCATACCGCCCTGATCGCCGGCTGCCGCTCGCGCTGGATGATCGACTACTGCAACCAGATGTTCGAAGCCTCCACCTACTACCGCCGCTACTCCCGCATCACGGCCGAGTACCGCAAGGGCCGCGAGAACGAACACGAAAAACTGTTCCAGGCGGCGGTGTCCCTGCAGGCCGACGAAGCGGCGCGCCTCATGCGCAAGCACGTGATGGAAACCGCCCAGCGCGTGCAGGAGCGCTTGCTGGCCGAGTCGGCCAGGCCGGGCCTGCGGTCCTGACACGCTTCATGGTGCAACGCGCAAGAAACGCGCGCTGGACATTGACCGCCGCCGGCCTATACTTACGCCCGTGACGCAGGGGTACTCATCGCCGGTTCGGCGTGGGTTGAGATGACACCCTCAGCACCTGTACGGATAATGCCGATGCAGGGAGCGTTTTCCGGCGGAACCTCGCGTTCCCGGCATGCGGCCCCAGGCCGTCCCCCCAGTCCGTGCACGGACGTCCCCGGGGGCCACCCGGAAAATCCCTTCCTTCGTTCGGCTCCGGAAACCTTTTTCTTGGAGCTTCCATGAACGCCAATCCCAAGTTCATCGCCGCCACGGCCCAGGTCGACCAGGCCGCCATCCAGCCGCTGCCGAAGTCGCGCAAGGTCTACGAACAGGGCTCGCGCCCCGACATCCGCGTGCCCTTCCGCGAGATCGAGCAGGCCGACACGCCCACCATGTTCGGCGGCGAAAAGAACCCGCCCATCACCGTCTACGACACCAGCGGCCCCTACACCGACCCCGACGTCAAGATCGACATCCGCTCGGGCCTGGCGCCGCTGCGCGAGAACTGGATCGCCGAACGCGGCGACACGGAACAGCTCGACGGCCCCAGCAGCGCCTACGGCCGCGAGCGCATGGCCGATCCCAAGCTGGCCGAGCTGCGCTTCAACCTGCACCGCGCCCCGCGCCGCGCCAAGGCCGGCGCCAACGTGACGCAAATGCACTACGCCCGCCGCGGCATCGTCACGCCGGAAATGGAATTCGTCGCCATCCGCGAAAACCTGCGGCGCGAGCAATACATCGAGTCCCTGCGCACGAGCGGCCCGCAGGGCCAGCGCCTGGCCGAGCTGCTGGGCCGCCAGCATCCCGGCCAGTCCTTCGGCGCTTCGATCCCGGCGCGCATCACGCCCGAGTTCGTGCGCGACGAAGTGGCCCGCGGCCGTGCGATCATTCCCGCCAACATCAACCACCCCGAAATCGAGCCGATGGCCATCGGCCGCAATTTCCTGGTGAAGATCAACGCCAACATCGGCAACTCGGCCGTCAGCTCTTCCATCGCCGAGGAAGTCGAGAAGATGACGTGGTCCATCCGCTGGGGCGGCGACACGGTCATGGACCTGTCCACCGGCAAGCACATCCACGAAACGCGCGAGTGGATCATCCGCAACTCGCCCGTGCCCATCGGCACCGTGCCCATCTACCAGGCGCTGGAGAAGGTCGACGGCAAGGCCGAGGAGCTGACCTGGGAAATCTTCCGCGACACGCTCATCGAACAAGCTGAACAGGGCGTGGACTACTTCACGATCCACGCCGGCGTGCGCCTGCCCTTCGTGCCGCTGACCGCCAAGCGCATGACCGGCATCGTCTCGCGCGGGGGCTCCATCATGGCCAAGTGGTGCCTGGCGCATCACAAGGAGAGCTTCCTGTACGAACGCTTCGAAGAGATCTGCGAGATCATGAAGGCCTACGACGTGAGTTTCTCGCTAGGCGACGGCCTGCGTCCGGGCTCGATCTACGACGCCAATGACGAAGCGCAGCTGTCCGAACTGCGCACCCTGGGCGAACTGACCCAGGTCGCCTGGAAGCACGACGTCCAGGTCATGATCGAAGGTCCCGGCCATGTGCCCATGCACATGATCAAGGAGAACATGGACCTGCAGCTCGAGCATTGCCACGAAGCGCCCTTCTACACGCTCGGCCCCCTGACCACCGATATCGCGCCCGGCTACGACCACATCACCTCCGGCATCGGCGCGGCGCAGATCGGCTGGTACGGCACGGCCATGCTCTGTTACGTCACGCCCAAGGAACACCTGGGCCTGCCCAACAAGAAGGACGTCAAGGACGGCATCATCACCTACAAGATCGCCGCCCACGCCGCCGACCTCGCCAAGGGCCATCCCGGCGCGCAGATCCGTGACAACGCGCTGTCCAAGGCGCGCTTCGAATTCCGCTGGGAAGACCAGTTCAACCTCGGCCTGGACCCGGACACCGCCAAGGACTTCCACGACGAGACCCTGCCCAAGGACTCGATGAAGGTCGCCCACTTCTGCTCGATGTGCGGACCGCACTTCTGCAGCATGAAGATCACGCAGGACGTGCGCGAATACGCGGAGCAGATCGGCGTCAGCGAGGCCGAGGCCCTGAACAAGGGAATGCAGGAGAAGGCGGTGGAGTTCGTGAAGAAGGGGGCGGAAATCTATCACCGCTCCTGAGCGGTCCAGGGCCGCTTGATACACTGGCCGGATGGCATGTGCACCGGCCCGCTACACAGGTAGACGCTCCGGCGGGCATAGGCCGCGGCGGCGCCGGAGCGGGCCGGCTGGCGCGGCGTTGGGCCAGCCGGGTCCGGAGACGAAATCGGGGAAGCAAGGGCGAAACTGTTTGAGCGCGGCAGTAGGGACAGTCCGGGGGACTGTCCCCGCGCGAGTTTTTCGCCCGCCCCGATTTCGTCTCCGGACCCGGGAAGTCCCGGCGCAGCCGGGACCTGGACCGTCGCCGCGCCAGCCGGCCCGCCCCGGCGCCGCCGCGGCCTATGCCCGCCGCATGCGCCCCGGATGCCGCTATGAACACGCAAGCTTTCAGGATTTCATCATGACAGACACATTCACCCTTGCCGGCAAGACCTACTCCTCCCGCCTCTTGGTGGGCACCGGCAAGTACAAGGACTTCGACGAAACCAAAGCCGCCATCGACGCCAGCGGCGCCAACATCGTCACCGTGGCCATCCGCCGCACCAACATCGGCCAGAACGCCGGCGAACCGAGCCTGCTGGACTACCTGCCGCCCAGCGAATACACCATCCTGCCCAATACCGCCGGCTGCTATACCGCCGATGACGCCGTGCGCACGCTGCGGCTTGCGCGCGAACTGCTGGATGGGCATGACCTCGTGAAGCTGGAAGTGCTGGGCGACTCGCACACCCTGTTCCCGAACATGCCCGAAACCCTGAAGGCCGCGGAAACGCTGGTCAAGGACGGCTTCAAGGTCATGGTGTATTGCACCGACGACCCCATCCAGGCGCGCATGCTGGAAGAGATCGGCTGCGTCGCGGTCATGCCGCTGGCCTCGCTGATCGGCTCGGGCATGGGCATCCTGAACCCGTGGAACCTGCGGCTCATCATCGACCAGGCCAACGTGCCCATCATCGTGGATGCGGGCGTGGGCACGGCCTCGGATGCGGCGATCGCCATGGAGCTGGGCTGCGACGGCGTGCTGATGAACACCGCCATCGCCGCGGCCAAGGATCCGGTGCTGATGGCCAGTGCGATGAAGAAAGGCGTGGAAGCCGGGCGCGAGGCCTATCTGGCGGGGCGCATGCCGAAGAAGCTGTACAGCGGATCGCCCAGCTCGCCGACGACCGGGCTGATCCAGTCGTAAGGCCGCGCCCGGCCCCGTCACCCCTGCCGCAGTTTGGTAATCGTCGCCCGCGGCGAGATCACGTCGGGGTCGGTCTTCAGCGCCAGCAGGGCCGGCCTGCCGGCCTCCAGCGCCCGGGCGAACGCGGCGGGAAAATCGGCGGTCGTCGGGACCTGCTCGGCGTGGAGCCCATAGGCCGCCGCCAGCGCGACGAAATCGGGATTGCGCAGATCGGTGCCATGCACGCGGCCCGGATAGTGCCGCTCCTGGTGCATGCGTATGCTGCCGTACATCCCGTTGTCCACCACGATGAACACCGCATTCGCGCCGTACTGGACGGCCGTCGCCATCTCCTGCGAGTTCATCAGGAAACAGCCATCGCCGGCGAAGCAGACCGCGGGCCGGTCGGGATGGACGAGCTTGGCGGCGATGGCCGCCGGCACGCCGTAGCCCATGGTCCCGCTGGTGGGCGCGAGCTGCGTGCGCCAGCCGCGATACTGGTAGAAGCGCTGCACCCATAGCGTGTAGTTGCCGGCGCCGTTGGTGATGATGGATTCGGGCGGCAGCACCTCGCGCAGGTGGGCCATGACCTCGCCCAGGTCCACGGGCCCCGGCATGGGCGCGTGCCGCAGGTTGTCGAGGTAGTCCGCGCGGGCCTGCGCCGTCCACTCGGCCCATGCTGGCGGCGCGGATGGCGCCAGTTGCGCGGCCGCCGCGGCGAAGGAAGCCATGTCGGCGTTGATGGCGACGTCAGCGCTGTAGACACGCCCGAGTTCGCCGGCGTCCAGGTGGACGTGCGCCAGCTTCTGGCGCGGCCGGGGCACGTCCAGCAGCGCATAGCCGTTGGTGGAGGTTTCGCCCAGTCGAGGCCCGACCGCGACGAGCAGGTCGGCCTGCCCGATGCGGCCGGCCAGGCGCGGATCCATGCCCAGGCCGGCCTCGCCCACGTAGCGGTCGTTGCGGTTGTCGAAGAGGTCCTGCCGGCGGAAGGAGCAGGCCACGGGCAGGTCGAAGGCGCGCGCGAAATGCTCGATGTCCTCGCAGGCCGCGCGCGACCATCCTCCGCCGCCCAGCAGCATCAGCGGCCGGCGGGCCTCGGCCAGCAGCTCCGCCAGGCGCGCCATGTCCGGCGCCGCGGGAGCCTGTGCGATGCGCCGGTAGCGCGGGGCGTCGTCCGCCACCGCCATCTCCGCCAGCATGTCCTCGGGCAGCGCCAGCACCACCGGGCCGGGACGGCCCGAGGTCGCGACGTGGAAGGCGCGGCTGACGTATTCGGGAATGCGGCGCGCATCGTCGATCTGGTCCACCCACTTGGCCTGGGTGCCGAACATGTGGCGGAAGTCGATCTCCTGCCAGGCCTCGCGCCCCATGTCGCCGCGCGCCACCTGGCCGACGAACACGATCAGCGGCGTCGAATCCTGCCGCGCGGTATGGATGCCGATGCTGGCGTTGGTCGCACCCGGCCCGCGCGTCACGAAGCAGATGCCGGGCTCGCCGGTCAGCTTGCCATAGGCTTCGGCCATGTGCGCCGCCCCGCCCTCCTGACGGCACACCACCAGCCGTATTGCGTCGCGCGCCTCGTACAGCGCGTCCAGCGCGGCCAGGAAACTTTCGCCCGGGACGCAGAAGGCGGTATCCACGCCGTGCGTCCGCAGCGCGTCCACCAGGATCCGGCCGCCGCTGCGTGCCTCGGATGTTCCACTCATGTCGGTTCCTTGAAGTTCGTCCGGCGCCTCAGGCCACGCCGGCGCTGCGATAAATGTGTTTGGTCTCCAGGAAATCGCCCAGTCCCTCGTAGCCGTGCAGCCGGCCCAGTCCGCTCTGGCGGTAGCCGCCGGTTTCCGCCTCGGCGAACAGGCGATTGTGGTCGTTGATCCAGACCGTGCCGTTGCGCAGGGCGCGCGCCACGCGCAGCGCGCGATCGCCGTCGGCGGTCCAGACACTGGCGGACAGCCCGTACACCGTGTGATTGGCGCGTTGCACCGCTTCGCGTTCGTCTTCGAAGGACTCCAGTACCACGAAGGGGCCGAAAATCTCCTCCTGGCAGAAAAATGCCGAGCTGTCGCGATGCGCGACCAGCGTGGGCGTGAGATAGCTGCCGCGAGCCAGCGCCCCCTGCGGCCGTCCACCGCGCAGCAGGACTTCGTCGCATTCGTCCAGCGCCCGCCGCACCGCCTCGTCCACGGTTCGCACGGCCTGCCCGTCGATCAGCGGTCCCATGCCGGAAGCCTCGTCGGCACCGGGGCCGACCACGATGGCGGACAGGGCCTCGGCCAGGGCGTGCTTCATCTCGTCCAGGCGCGACGCGTGGACCAGCACGCGCCGCGCGGCCGTGCACTGCTGTCCGGAAATGATGGTGGCCGCCGCGGCCAATTGGCGCGCGGTCTGCGCGATATCGGCATCGGGAAAGACCAGGCAGCACGACTTGCCGCCCAGTTCCAGCGACAGCTTCTTCATCGTAGGCGCGGCCGCCGCCATGATGTGCTGGCCGACCAGGTTGGAACCGGTGAAGCTCAACACGTCCACGTCGGGCGAGGCGACCAGTTCCTTGGCCGCGTCGCTGCCGGTCTCGCACACCAGGTTCAGCACGCCGGGCGGCAGGCCGGGCACCTGCGCCAACTCTTGCAGTACGGCCGCCGTGATCTGTGCCGTCTGCTGCGCGGGCTTGACGATAGTGGTACACCCGGCCGCCAGCGCGGGCGCGAGCGCCCGGATCAGCAGCACGACCGGGGCGTTCCACGGAATGATGAGGCCCGCGACGCCCGCCGGTTCGCGCAGCGTGGCGGCGTAGGCGCCCGGCTCCACCTCCATGAAATGCCCGGGCATGTGGCGCGCCAGCCCGGCGTAGTAGCGGATCTCGGAAATGGCGCCGGCCATCTCGCCGCGCGCCTCGCGCAGCACCTTGCCGTTCTCGCGCGTCAGCAGCGCCGCGAGATCCGTACGGCGCTCGAGCCGGTCGGCCCATTGCAGCAGGACGTTCTGCCGCACGCGCGGGCTCTGAGGCCAGGGCGTCGTATCGAAGGCGCGGCGGGCGGCGGCAATGGCCGCCTGCGCCTCGGCGCGACCGCCGTCGGCCAGCGTGCCGATGGTCTCGCCCGTGGCGGGATCGATGCTGGCGGCTGCGCGGCCGTCGGCGGAAGGTTGCCAGCGCCCATCGATCAGATGGCGGGCGTCGAGCAAGTGCATGAGCAATCTCCGGAATGGGTTCGGAATTCGGAAGGCGGGCCGGGCCGCACCAGATACCTGCGATCCAGGCCGGCAACGTCGGCGCACCCCAGGAGGGCGAGATCGACGTCGATCTCGCGCTTGAGCAGGGCCAGTACGTGGGCGACGCCCGACTGTCCGCCCACGGCCAGGCCGTACATCGCGGGACGGCCGATGAAGACGAAATCGGCGCCCAGCGCCAGGGCCTTCAGGATGTCGGTGCCACGGCGAAAGCCGCTGTCGATCATGATCGACAGCCGCGGTGCCGCGGCCGCGATGGCGGGCAAGGCATCGAGCGGGGCCTGCGCGCCGTCGAGCTGCCGGCCGCCGTGATTGGAGACGATGATGCCGTCCGCGCCGATGGCCTGGGCCCGCCCGGCGTCCTCCGGGTGCAGCAGCCCCTTGATCACCAGCCGGCCACGCCAGCGGTCGCGCACCCAGGCCATGTCGTCCCATGACAGGGCGGCCCGCCCGGCGCGGTGGTCGCCCGGCGCCGCGGTGATGATGCGGTTTCCGCGGGCCGCGGAAAAATTCTCGAATCGCGGAATGCCCTGGCACAGCAACGTGCGCAGGAAGGTCTGCGCCAGCCAGCGGGGCCGGGCCAGGCCTCCGGCCACCAGGCGAGGCGTGAGCCGCAGAGGCAGGCTGAAGCCATTACGCAGCTCCACCTCGCGTGTCGAGGCGATCGGCACGTCCACCGTCACCACCAGCACCCGCACCCCGGCCCGCTCGGCACGCTGCAGCAAGGCGCCGATCAGTTCGCGATTGGATGGAACGTAGGCCTGGAACCAGCTTGCCGGCGCCTGCTCCAGCACGCGCTCCATGGGCGTGGTGGAAGCGCCGCTCAGCACGAACGGCACCTGTGCCGCCGCCGCGGCGCGCGCCAAGGCAAGGTCGCCGTCGAAGCCGCAGATGCCGGCCACCCCGATGGGCGCGATGCCGAACGGCGCGGCGTATTGCGTGCCGAACAGGCTCCTGGCCTGGGAGCGGCGCGACACGTCCCCCAGGAAGCGCGGCACGAACCGCCAGGCATCGAAAGCCTGGCGATTGCCCCGCAGCGAGCTTCCGGTTTCCGAGCCGCCCGAGACATAGCCGTACACGCTGGGGGGCAGGCGCCGCCGAGCGGCCTGTTCCAGATCGTCGGTGGACAGGATTGAAGCCAGGGTCATCGCCATTCCTCGTGCGTCGCTAACCGACCGCGCCGGTTTCCCAGTCGACGACGGCATTGGGCACGATCTGCGCGGCGATGTCTATCTCCTCTTCGCCCGGGATCCGGACCTTGGTGAAGATGTGGCCCGCATAGGCCAGCGGCCGCGTGGCGTCCAGCCCCATCTTGGCGCCGATGCCCTGCAGGGCCGGGGGCAGGTTCTCGATGTCGTCCACGCCCACGGTGGTGGAGGGGTCTAGCACCGACCCCTGGGCGCCGCCGATCACCACCAGGTCGCGGTCGGCCTGGAAGCGCGTCGCCACGGCCCACTCGACCTGCCTGGGATCGTGCACGTCGACGTCGTCGTCCACCACGATCACCTGCTTGATGTCGTAGTGCGCTCCCAGTGCGCACAGCAGCACGTTCTTGGGCTCGCCCTCGCGGCGCTTCCTGAACTTGACGAACAGGTGGTAGCGCCCCACGCCGCCCATGCTCAGGTGCACGTCCAGCACGCCGGGAAAGCTGCGCTGCAGGTGGGACAGCAGCGTGGCCTCGCGCGGGATGGACCCGAGCAGCAGATGCTCCAGTTCGGCCGGCACGATGGTGTGGAAAATGGGCGCGCGCCGGTGCGTGATGGCGTCGACCGCGATCACCTCGCGCTTTTCCTTGGCGCTGTAGTAGCGCGGGAACTCGCCGAACGGCCCTTCCTCTTCCCGGATGCCGGGCAGCAGGCGCCCCTCGATCACGATCTCGGCGCGGGCCGGGACGCGCACGTCGTGGGTCAGGCACTTGACCACTTCGAGCGGCTCGCCGTGCAGCGCGCCGGCGATCCCGAGCTCGTCGTAGTCGATGGGCGTGATGGCCTGCGACGCCAGCAGGGTCAGCGGGTCGGCGCCGATCACCACGGCCACCGGCAATTCCAGGCCGCGCGCCTCCGCCTCCTGGTAGAACGCGTGCAGATGGCGCGGCAGCATCAGGATGGCCATGCGGTCGCGCGCGTGCACCTGGATGCGGTTGATCGAGACGTTCTGCACGCCCGTGACGGGGTTGCGCGCGATCACCATGCCGGCCGTGATGTACGGGCCGCTGTCGAACTCGCTGTGCGTGGGTATGGGCAATTGCGCCAGCAGGTCGACGTCGCGCAGCGCCACTTCCTGGCAGGGCGCCGAGGCGGCCTCGACCTCCCGCCACGGCAGCGGCGACTCGGCCGCCTTCCGGAAGGCCTCCAGCAGCCCGGCCGACTCCACGCCCAGGGCTTCCGCGATCCAGGCGCGTTGCGCCATGAAACCCGACACGACCGGCATGGCGTGGCCGCCGGGCCGCGGGAAATAGGCGGCCTTGCGGCCGTCCAGCAGCTTGGCCATGGCCGCCAGCGTGTGCTTGAGCGGCACGCCCTCGCGCAGGACCGCGAGCCTGTCCGTCTCTGCCAGGTGCGCCAGCCATTGCCGCAGATCCCGGGGCGTGTTCTTGCCTGTCATGATTCCATTTCCTCTTCAATTGCGGCGACACCCGCGCGCGACACGCGCCGGGCGCCGCTACTCCAGTGACACCTTGGCGTCGTGCACGACCTTGGACCAGCGCTGGGACTGTTCCTTGAAATAGGCCGAGAAGTCCTCCAGCGATCCGCCCAGCGGCTCCACGCCCTGGTCGGCGAAGATTTTCCTGACCTCGTCGGTGGCCAGGATCCGGTTCAGCTCCCGGTTCAGCTTGTCCAGGATCGCGGGCGGCGTCTTGGCAGGAGCGGCCAGGCCGTACCAGACCGCGACCTCGAAGCCGGGATAGCCCTGCTCGGCGATGGTGGGAAGGTCGGGCGCGAGCGGCGAGCGCTTCGCGCCAGTGATGCCCAGCGCGCGCATCTTGCCGGCGCGCACGTGGGGCAGCACGTGCGGCATGTTGTCGAACATTACGTCCACCTGCCCGCCCAGCAGGTCGGTCACCATGGGCGCGCTGCCCTTGTAGGGCACCTGAGTGAGGTCGATGCCCGCCACGCTCTTGAAGTACTCCATGGTCAGGTGGTTCGAGGTGCCGTTGCCCGCGGTGGCGTAATTGAGCTTGCCCGGACGGCGCCGGGCCTCGGCGACGAGGTCCTGCACGCTGCGGATGCTCGACGTCGCGCTGACGACCAGCAGATTGGGCGAACGCGCGCCCAGGATCACCGGCGCGAAATCCTTGACCGAATCGTAGGGCAGCTTCTTGTACAGGAACTGGTTGGCCACCAGCGGAAAGCCCACCACCACCAGCGTGTAGCCGTCGGGCTCGGCGCGGGCGCCCTGCTCGGTCCCGATGATGGTGCCCGCCCCCGGCTTGTTCTCGACGATCACCGGCTGGCGCCAGCTCTCCTGCAGCTTGCGCGCGAATACGCGGGCCATCGCGTCGTTGAAGCCGGCCGGCGTGTAGGGAACGATGATGCGTATGGGCTTGTCCGGGTAGGCGTCGGCCGTCCTGTCCGCCATGGCCGGAACGCTTGCCGCCACGGCGGCCGCGCCGGCCGCGATCTTGATCCACGTCGTAAAGTGCATGGTCTGTCTCCGTTGGTCTGATGGGTGTGTCGCTGCGTCATACGTAGGCCGGCCCTTCGATGGCCGGATGGGCGCGCAGGAAGTCCTCGTCCACCTCCACGCCCAGGCCCGGCCCCTCCAGCGGCCGGACACAACCGTCGCCGCCGATGGCGAACGGCGCGCTCGTCAATCGGTCGCGGAAGAGATTCACGCGCGACACGTCGGCCTCGAAGTACCCGCCGTTGTCCAGGGCGGCCAGCACATGCACGGACGCGGCCAGGTTGATGCCGGTCATCGACGAATGCAGGTGCACACGGAGCTTGTGGGCCGAGGCCATGGCGGCGATGCGCAAGGTCTCGGTGATGCCGCCCGCCTTGGACAGGTCGGGCTGCAACACGGTGACCACCCCGTCGTCCACGAGCCGGTTGAACTCGTAGCGGGTGTAGTGGTTCTCGCCGGCCGCCAGCGGCACCTTCCCGAAGGTCCGGGCATGCGCGTAGCTGCGATGATCGTGCGGAGGAAAGGGCTCTTCCAGCCAACCCACGCCCAGCTCGTCCAGCCCCGGCATGACGGCACGCGCATCGTCCACGCCGTAGGCGGTATTGGCATCGGCGAGGATGGCCAGATCGGCGCCGAATGCTTCCCGCACGGCGCGCACGCGAGCCAGATCGCGCGCCACGCTATCCCCCAGCCGGAGCTTCACCGCACGGTACCCCGCTTCGACGTGGCGGCGCGCCTCCTCCACCAGCGCGGAAGGGTCCTGCCAGCCCAGCGCCACGCCGCCGGCGTAGGCGGGCACCGCGCGCGGGCCACCGCCCAGCAGCCGGTACAACGGCCATCCCACGGCCTTGCCGCGGATGTCCCACAGCGCCATGTCGATGCCGCTCATGGCCATCGCGCAGGCGGCGCCCAGGCCATGGCTGGCGAGCTGGCGCATGTAGATGTGGTGCCAGGTTCCGTTCACGTCGGCCGCGTCCCGCCCCACCACGAATGGCCGCAATGCGCTGTTCACGAGATGGGCGATGGTGGTGTGGGCGCGTCCGTGATGCGACTCCCCATATCCCGCCAGCCCGCATTCGGTCGTCACCTTGACCACGACGGCATCGCGCTTGATCACCCGCCCCACGCCCAGCGTCACACTGCTGGCGGCCGGAACCGGAAACGACGTGGCGTAGGCCTGCACATCGCGCACGATCAGCGGTGCTGCGGCTGGGCGGGAGGATACGGTTCGGTTCATTGCGGCACGATTCCCGCCTGGCGGACCACCTGCTTCCAGAGGTCCATCTGGCTCGCGATGAAGGACCGGAACGCATCCGGGGTTCCGCCATCGGGCACGACGCCTTGCTGCCGGAATACCTTGCGCACGTCTTCCATGGCCAGGATGGCGTCGATCTGCGCGTTGAGCTTGTCGACCACGGGGCGGGGCGTGCCGGCCGGCACGACGAATCCGTGCCAGGACGACACTTCGTAGCCGGGCACGCCGGCCTCGGAAACGGTGGGCAGCTCGGGCATGAGCTCCGACCGCCTGGCATCGGCGATGGCAAGCGGTCTTACCTTGCCGGACTGGATGAAAGGCAGCACGTGGGGAAAGGCATCGAAGGCCAGGCCGACCTGGCCACCGGCCAGGTCCGTCAAGAGCGGTGTGCTTCCCTTGTACGGCACCGACGTCATCTTCACGCCTGTCATGCCGGCGAAACGCTCCATCGCGAGGTGATTGGAAGAGCCGTCACCCGATGTGCCGTAGTTCAGGCTGCCCGGCCTGGCGCGCGCCGCGGCCAGCACGTCGGCCACGGAACGTAGCCGGGACTCGGTGTTCACCACCAGCAGCATGGGGGAGCGCCCGGCCAGGATCACCGGCGTGAAATCCTTCGCCGTGTCGTAGGGCAGGCGCTTGTACAGCCACGGGTTGGCGGCGAATGGAAACTGCACGACCAGCAAGGTGTAGCCGTCGGCCGGCGCGCGGGCCACGGCCGCCGAACCGATCTGCGTGCCCGCGCCCGGCTTGTTCTCGACAATGACAGGCTGTCCCCAGGCTTCATGCAGCTTGGCCGCGACCAGCCGTCCCAGGGTGTCGTTGAAGCCGCCGGTCGGATAGGGCACCACGATGCGCAGAGGCTTGGAGGGAAAGGCGTCGGCCGCCGAGGCGGCGATCCCGGTCAGGGGCAGGCCGGCTCCGATCAGGATGGCCAGGGCACGCCGGCGCAATGGGGAACGGGTCATGTCGCGTCTCCACTTCTCTTTCTTGTGGAGCGAAAGTCTAAGAGCGCGATATGATCAATTCAATTAATATTTAATTATCATCTATATCATTTTTACTGAATATAAAAGTGGGCCCCGGCTATTCTTGTCAAGGAAAAATCACCTAACAGTCCGGTGAATACGATCACTTGAACCCGATCATCCATTCATGCCTTTTTATGAATTCCATCAGAAAATGTGATGGCATATTCAGGCCCTGAACCGTCGCCATCCACGCTTGCGAGGACCCCTGCATGGAATTCCGGCAAATCCAATACTTCATCTGCCTGTTCGAGGAAGGCACGGTCACCAAGGCCGCGCGCCGGCTCAACATCGTCCAGCCCGCGCTCAGCATGCAGATATCCAAGCTCGAGCAAGAGGTCGGACAGCGACTGTTCGAACGCAGCCCGCAGGGCATGCTGCCCACCGCCACGGCGCGTCACATGTACCGGCTGTTCCTGCCCATCATGCGCGACTTCTCGCAAGCGCGGGACGAAGTGCTGTGCAACGACGGGGAAATCGCGGGCCACGTCAACATCGGCCTGATTGCCTCGATCACAGAAGGCGTGCTGGCCGAGACCATGACGACTTTCTCGGCCCGCCATCCCAAGGTCTCGGTCACCGTGGCCGACGGCTACAGCGCCACGCTCAGCGACTGGGTGGCGGGCGGACAGATCGACGCCGCCATCATCAACAAGCCGCGGCGGCCGCTGGCGCTGAGCGTGGATCACATCGTGGACGAGGAACTGGTGCTGATCACCAGCACCCGGCATGCGGGCAACCTCCCCGCGCGGCTCACCCTGGGCCAGATCGCCTCGCAGAACCTGTCGCTGGTGTTGACCACGCGGCGCCACGGCCTGCGCCACATCATCGACAGTTTCGCCCAGCACGACAACGTCGAGCTGGCTCCCTCGCTGGAAGTCGATTCCCTGGTGACGGTGGTCAAGCTGGTCGAACAGAACCAGTTGGCGACGATCCTTCCCCGCATCGCCGTGCACGACCGGCTCCGGGCAGGCATCCTGCAGGCACACGCCATCGTCTCGCCGCGGCTGATACGGCAGGTGGTGTCGGTGGTCCATCCACGCCGTCCGTTGAATCCGGCGGCGGCGGCCTTCATGGCGATGCTGACCCGGCAGATCCGGTTGCGGGCGCAGGAACAGGCGCCCGGGGCGTCACCACCGGTCTGAGCGGCAGCATCTGCTGCTTCGGCAGATGCTGCAGGAACCGCATGTGCTGGCGGTTCCAGCTGGACGGCGTGCCTTGCGGCCATAAAGAAGATCCCAAGTTTGGGAATACTTTCCTTTTGCCTAAAATCGAGGTGGATCTGGTGTGGCGCGCCAGGCCGGCCGCTGGCAGCCACGAACGCACAATAGCGAAGGCAGTGAAAGATGACGGTTCCCGAATGCAGCCCGTTGCTTGCGCGACCGTCAGCCATCAACAGCCGGCGCCATTGGCTCGCCGGCGTCCTCCTTTCGCTGATGCGGCTCACGCCGATGCATGCCGTGTCGTGCATCGTGCTCCACATCGTGTCCCAGCTCGCGCTCCTGGCGGCTGTCCTCTTGCCCTGGAAGCTGCTCATGATCCTCGGCTCGGATACGCTTCCGCGGCTGCTACCCGCCTTCCTGCGCGGCTACCCGGCCGGCGACCTCGCATGGATCCTCGGCGCCGGCGCATTGGCGGCTTTCCTGGCGTACGCGCTGTGCGAAATGGGCATCGGGAGCGTCTGCGGCCGCGGCGCGCGGTCGATCCTTTCGCGCCATCGGAAGACCGGGCTGTTCGGCAGCCACAGGGAGCTGGCGACCGCCCTCTACCGGCGCCTGTTGCGCTCCATGGGCGCCGCCGTGTCCTGCGCGCTCATCGCAGTCTGGCTGCTGCTTTTCTACCCCCTGCTGCTGCTCGCGCTCGCCACTTATCTGTGCGGAGGCCTGATGGCGGCGCGATGGTGCAAAGGCCCCGCCCGCCAAGCATGGCTCGCGCGCCAATCGCCCCAGCTCCGGGCAAATGGCTGGTGGAGCCTTGGCTTCCTGTATGCGGTGGGGTGGGTAGTCGCCGATTACTCGCGCGACAGCCTGCCTGATACCATCGTCGTCTTCATTTCGCTGCTGCTGGTTCGCCAGGCGCTTGTGCTCTCGGCCCACATTCATCGCACATATGGTCTCCTCGAGCAACAGCGCAGCAAGGCCGGCGCGCTGTTCCTCGCCGACATTCCCTGGCAGCCGGCCGCGCCCGCCGACGACGCCTTCCAGTCACTGCTGGAACGGGATCGCCTGCGGGACTGGGTCGGCGACGTCTTCGCCACGCACGTTGGACGGCCCGAGGGAGAAATCGCCACCCAATGCAGGCTGGCCGGCGGCGCACGAATCATCTCCGTCACGGCGAGCGGCCTGGCGGGCGGCCACAGGCAGTCCGTGCTGCTCAAGCTCTATCACGCCAGCCGGGAAGAGCTAGCCCAGCACGAAGGGGAAATCCTCCGGACGGCCGGCGGAAACTGGCCGGCCCCCGCGCTCGTCGCCGACCACGGGGTTGACGGCCATACCTGCCTCGTTTTCCGATGGCATGCCGACGCCCATTGGATGACCGCGGAAGAACGGGCCGTGCGGCTGCCCGTCATCCGCGAAAGCCTGCTCGAATGCGAACTTCCCGAGGATCTTGCCGACCGCTACGATCGCAGCCATCCTCACCTCGCCGGCCGGCTGGGCGCCGTCGACCTGGCTTTTCTGGAAACGCTGGTTCCCGCGGGGTCGGCCGAGGCATTCGGCCGGTTGCGCGAACACTGGCCGGCGCTGCAAGCCATGCTGTGGCAAATGCCTCGGCAAGTCGTCATTCCCCGGTTGCATCAGCAAAGAATCGGCAGTCTCGAAGGCCGGCCCGTCGTCTGCAACTGGTCCGGCTGGCGCTGGGAACCGGTCGGGGCAGGCTGGCCCCGAAACGCCCATGGGCAGCTTCGCGCAGCGCTGGCGCGTGCGGCTGCAGGCCGCCGGGCATTGCGCGAAGTCATCCCGGGCCAGGCTTGCCTGGCCGCCCTTCTCTATGAGTTCGATCACTTCATGAAAAACAAGGACTTCGCGCCGGCGGTAAGACTGATCGCCCCGCTCTCCGACGCTTTGGGCCACGGCCCAGCCGCCGCAGATCCGGAGACAGAAGGAGGGACGCTTGTCTACCAACGTTGAAACGTCGGCTGCCATGCGTACCGACGCACGCTCGCAGGAATACCGTGTTGTCTGGCAAGCGGACGAGCTGAGGGCCCTGCTCGGCGGCGAGTGGCTCAACGCGCCCGGGGAAGGATGGCTGGCGCGCGATATCGCCATCACGGCGAACAAGTCGGATCTGCAGGGGGAGCGGTGCCTCTTCGTCGCGATCGACGAAGATACCTGGCACAAGGGCTCGGGGAACACCGGCATCTATTCCGGCTGGCCCGACACGCACGAAACGTTGAAGACCATCTATAAGCGATGCTGCGGCGCCATCGTGCAGCGGCCCGTCGAGGGCTTGCCCGACACGTTTCCCCAGCTCGTGGTGAAGAATTCCTACGACGTCCTGCGCATCATGGCCGACGAAGCGCGCCGGCGGATGACCGGCAAGATCGTCGCGATCACCGGAACCGTGGGCAAATCGACCACCAAGGACATGCTGGCCATGGTCCTGGGATACGAGGGATCGGTAATCGCCACCCGCAGGAACCACAACACGCGCACCGGAACCTCGATCACGCTGGCGCGATGCGTCGTCGACCCGGACTTTGCCGTGTTCGAGGTCGCCCTGTCGGCCCTCTGGATGCGCAATGGCGGAGTAGGCCCGCGCATCAAGCCGCATATCGGCATCGTCACGGAAATCGGCATTACCCAGGTCGGAGCCAACGTCCGGGACGAACGGGATACGGCCCGTTTCAAGGCACGCGTATGCAACGGGCTCGTTCCCGGCGGCCACGCGATCCTGAACCGGGACATGAACGAGTTCGACTTCGTGGCGAGCGAAGTCCGCAACTACGGCGCCCAGGTCCTCACCTACGGGTTCCACCCCGAGGCAGACATCCGCGTTATCGATCACCTCGCCGATCATCAAGGCTCGACGGTGCGTCTCCTGATCGAGGGGGAGGACATCGCATACCGCCTCGAAGTCCCGGGCAAGGGCATGGTGTCGAACTCGGTAGCCGTGCTCGCCGCGGTCAAGCTGCTTGGCCTGGATGTCGCGGCGGCAGCCAGGCGGCTGGCGGAGTACCGCAGCATCGGCAAGCTGGAAAGCAAGCCGCTGCCCCTTCGCGCCGGCGGCCAGGCGAACATGATCGACGACAACTACAACGCCGCGGTTCCGTCCATGAAGGCGGCGTTCGAGGTGGCGGCAATGCACCCCGTCGCCCGGGGCGCGCGGCGCGTCGCGGTGCTGGGGCGCATGGTCAATCTGGGAGAACGGGCCGCCGAACTCCACGCCTCCCTGGTCGAGCCGATCATTGCCGCCGGCTTCGACAAAGTATTCATGCACGGCGAGGAAATGGCGGCCGTGCATGAAAGGCTGCCCGAGCCGATGAACGGCGGGCTGTTCCAGGATGCGCGCCATCTTGCCGACACCGTGATGGACTACCTGCGCGACGGCGACCTGGTTCTCGTCAAGGGCAGCGTGCGCGCTTCCGAATTCCGATCGATGCCCAAATTGCTGCAGGAGGCGGCGGACCGGCCCGCATCGAAACCCCGGCTGCAGGCCCTGCCAGCCGGCACGTCGGCGGGCATGCTGGTCGACCTGGAGACGGGCGAGGTTCTGCGCGCGACCAACGAAGCCTGCGTGTTCTTGCCACGGCACCTGAGCCAGCTCCTGCTGGTGGCGCTGTGCGCCGAGCGCATGGCGCAAGGCGATGTCGCCGCGGCCGATGCTGCCGCCGTCCGCCCGGTTTCCCCGAAGGCGGCCAAGGGTGGCCCGCTCGTGGGCGTGCCCGCCGGAAGCGCCATGGCCGTCGGCGACCTCATCCGAGCCATTGCCGTGTGGAACGCGCGGGATGCGGCGGTTTCCCTGGCCGCCCACCTGCACGGGTCGGCGGTCGCCGCGCTGGACAAGCTGCAGGCCTTCGCTAGCGCGCTGGGCATGGAACATACGGTCCTCAAGAACGTTTCCGGCCGGATACAGACCGGGCAAAGCACCACGCTGGCCGATATCGCGCGCCTCGTCCGCCATTTCTGGAAACACTATCCAAACCGCCTGCACTGGTTTTCCGCCACCGAAGCGGTATTCGCCAACCAAAGCTTCCGGAACTCGAGCAACCTCCTGGCCGATGGCCGGGCGAACTTCTCGTTCAATTCGGGAGGCAGCCCGCGCTGGGGTTTCGCCATCAGCCGCATCGGCGGTCGCGACGTGCTTGCATGCGCAGCGGGCGCGAGTGGCGCATTCAATCTCGACTATCGGCTGGACGGACTCCTGAGGGCAGCGCAAGCGACGTTCTTCCCCGCAACGGACGGCAGCCCGTCCGGCGGACCGGTCATGCTCCAGGCGGGCAGCGAGGGCCGGACCGCGCAGGTCAACGTCCTTGGCGATACCTATTTCGGGGAGTGGTACAGCGCGCGGCGGCAACGGCGGGGCGTCGAAGACGGGCTCACCCGCTACGGCTATGGACACTCCTTCGCGGGGCTCGGGGAAATGCTGGCGGAAGGCGATTTCAACATCGCCAATTTCGAGGCGGCGTTGTCGCGGCGCCGCGCCGCCGAGCTGGCTGGCCGCAAGCCCTTCCTGCTGACGGGGGACCCGGAGCTTTCCATCGCCGCATTGCGCCGAGCCGGCATCCACGCGGTGGCCCTGGGCAACAACCATGCCGTCGATGCGGGACTGGCGGGCCTGGCGGAAATGCTTGCGTCGTTCGACGAGGCAGGCATCGCGCGCTTCGGCGCCGGCCGGGATGCCGACGAGGCGGAGGCGCCGCTGGTCCTCCAGGCCGGCGGCAGGACTTGCAAGTTCTTCAGCGCATATTGGTTCCGGCAGTACATGGAACACGATTGCCGGTACTACGCCATGCCCGCCAGGGGCGGCGTGGCATGCCTTGCCGGCGGCCTGCTCGATGCGATACGGGCGGAAAAGCGCCAGGCCGATCCCGCAACGATCGTCGTGCTCGCGCACTGGGGCAGCGATTTCACCTGGACGTCCGACGCGCAACGCAAGCTGGCGCGGGAACTCGTCGGAGCCGGCGCCGACGTCATCATCGGATCCGGCCCGCACATGCTGGGTGAATTCGAGCGGATCGATGGCAAATGGGTCGTCTACAGCATCGGCAACGGCGTCTTCAACAGCGACGGCGAATATCGGGCGCGGGGCATGCCTCCGTATGGGTTCCTCGCCCGCCTGGGCATAGACGCAAGAGGAATCGAGATCGGCCTGTATCCCATCCTGGCTGACAACCTCCGGACGTTCTGGCAACCCCGGCCGGTGGATCCCACGGAATTCCAGCACGTGCTGACCGTGCTGCGGGAACGAGGCGTCGCGATATCGGACGCGCCCTTCGGCAAGGATGCCGCCCAGTGGGGAACGGATGACGCCGGCCGCCCGCGCATCGTGCTGCCCGCCTGACCAGGAGGAAATCGACGGCAATGGTATGGAGCGAAAGAGATGAACGATGAGAACGTAACGTATCCATATTCATTCAAGTGGTCGAAGGAGATCGAGGACTTCTTCGCCGAGCAGAACATCTATCTTCTCCACCCTTTCAAGATCAGGGGCGTCTATCGCGAAGGCGAGACGGTAACGATCAAGTCGCCCATCGTCGTCGAACCGTTCGCGACCATGTCGGGCAGGAATGGCTTCAGCAACTGCGGCGCATTCACCTACATGCACACCGCTTTCGGCAGCCGTGCCGAAGTCGGACGCTATTGCAGCATCGCGCCCTATTCGAGGCTGATGGGGAACGAGCATCCCCTGGACCGCATCAGCACGCATCCGTTCGCATGCCGGGACTACTATGCGGCGTGGATGGAGAAGCGTTTTCGCGTGGCGACCTCGGTCCCGCCCTTCGAGCAGACCGATCGCGGCCCCCTGATCGTGAAGGACGACGTCTGGATCGGCAACGGCGCGCTGATCCGCAGGGGCATCACCATCGACCACGGCGCGGTGGTTGCCGCGGGCGCGATCGTCGTGAAAGACGTGCCGCCGTTTGCGGTCGTGGGCGGCGCACCCGCAAAAGTGATCAAGTATCGCTTCGACGACGCCACCATTGCGCGCATACTCGACGTAGCGTGGTGGCGCTATCACGTACGCGACCTCGCCGGGCTGGACGTATCGGACATCCACGGCTTCCTCGATGAGCTGGAGCGCCGCGTGGCCAGCGGCGAAGTCAAGGAATACTCGCCGCCCAGGATCGATATCGCCGCCGCGCTGTTCGAACTTGCGCGAAGGCGGGACAGAGGCGCCGCCGGCATGGGACGGGAGCGCCCCCGCGCCGCGCCGGAGACGCCGGCGGCGCGCGCGGACCAGCGCGAGCCCGGGCAAAGACCCGCCTTCGACGCCGGGGCCAACGCCAGAATCATCGACGAAATCATGGCCGGCGGCGCCAACGATTTTTCGGCGTCCGATTATCACGGCCGCAAGGGCGACATTGCCCGCCATCTGATCGGCGACGAAGTCGCACGGCGCGGATGGCACATCGTAAGCATCCGGAAACTGAGCTATCGGGTCGTGACTCCCGACGGCGATATCGTGTTCCAGCAGAATGCGCCGGACGTGGGAACCGGCTCGAGCCGGATCACCTTGGACAAGGTGGCCACCAAGGACTTACTGACGCGGAACGGCATCGCGGCGCCGGCTGGCCGGGTCTTCACCGACAGGGACGCGGCGGCCGCCTACTTCAGGACATGCTCCGTGGCCCAGGTCGTCAAACCGGCGGCGGGAGCCGGGGGAGATGGCGTCACCGCCGGCGTCGCCGACGAGCCCTCCTTCGTGCAGGCGTGGGAGCGGGCGACCGCCTTCGGCCGCCGCGTGATCGTCGAGGATTTCGTTGCCGGCGACGAAGTCCGCATGATCACGGTAGGCGGCAAGCTGGCCGCCGCCGTATGCCGCGTTCCCGCCTACGTCATCGGCGACGGCGTGCGGACGATCGAGGAGCTCGTGGCCGAGAAGAACAAGCTGCGCCTGCGGAACCCTCTTCTCAAGCTGTACCCCATCAGCAGTTTCGACCAGCTCGAGCTGGACGGACGAAGAAAATCGGAAGTGCCGGGCAAGGGCGAACGGGTCCGTCTGTCCACGGTATCCAATATCGCGATGGGCGGAGAAAGCGTGAGCGTCATCGACCGGCTGCATCCGTCGATCGTCGCCGTGGCCGAGCAGGCCGCCAGGTCGGTACCCTGCGCCATCCTGCTCGGACTGGACGTCTTGATCAAGGATTTCTCCGCGAGCGCCGAGGACGGCAACGTATCCATCATCGAGATCAATTCCAACCCGGCCATCGCCACGCTCTATTTCGCCGCTTTCGGGCCGCCCGCGTCGCATCTTCCCCGGACGCTGCTGGACTTCAGCCACCAGCGCCTCAGGGAAGAGAAAGGTAACGCGTCGGGCGCGCCGGCCATCGTGCCGGCGGCGCCCTATCGGGCCCCATGCGGCGGCGGTTCATTCAGGCGCGATTATTCGACCCAGATGCGCCTGATCCGCCAGGCCGCCTATGCGCGCAATCTGTCGGTGCATGCCCTGAGCAACGAACTCACCGTTCTTTCGAACGGCGACAGGCAAGTGGCCTTCTTCCAGGGAATGTCGGACCACACGCGATCGATTTCCCGCCGCGCCACCAACAACAAGGAGTGGACGAAGAGCCTGCTCCGCGAGGCGGGGATCAACACGCCGCAAGGGGCGATGTTCGCGCGCGACGCCGTCAAGGCGGCCTGGGAATTCGCCCAGTCCCTGGGCCAACCGGTAGTGGTCAAGCCGCTGAGCGGATCCGGGGGAGCGGGCGTCAGCACGGACATCTCGACCCTGTCCCATTTCGAGCAGGCCTGGGACCACGCACGCGCCGCCGGCTCGTCGGCGATCATCGTCGAACAGTACTGCCAGGGGAAGGACTACCGGATCCTGACAGTGGGCAATACCATAGCCGCGGCGGCGGAACGCGTTCCCGCCCATGTGGTGGGCGATGGGAAGCACACCATCGATGGATTGATTGCCATCAAGAACAGGCGGCGCGCCAGAAACCCCTACGACGGCTCCAAACCGATCAAGCTGACGCCGATGATGCTGCGCAACCTGGCGCAGCTGGGCATGGACGGGCGCACCGTCCTGGAAAGCGGCCGCTATCTGCAGTTGCACAGCGTCGCCAACATCGGCTCCGGCGGAGAAAGCACGGACCTTACCGAAACCGTCCATCCGGATTGGGCGGAAGTCGCCGTCAAGGTGCGCCGCGCGGTCTTCGACCCCCTTCATGTCGGCTTCGACCTCCTCGCGGAAGACATATCCAGATCCCCGAAGGATCAGCGGTGGGTCGTCATCGAGGTCAATGCGAACCCCGACATGGGGCTGCATCACTTCGTGACCCATGGCACGCCCCGGGACGCGGCCGGAGCGATCGTCGATGCGTTGTTCCCCCGGTCCTCCGGCGCGGCGGACGAAGCGCGCAAATCGGTCCGGATCGTGGGATCGTGCCGCGGAAACGTGAAAATCTCGGTCCATCGCATCTGGCGCCACGCGCATCTGCGCATGCTCGACGGTTCGATCCGCCCATTGTCCGGACGCGAGCTCGAGCTGGTGATTTCCGGCGCGGGTAACGCCGTCGACGACATGCTGTCGGCATGCGCCACGGGGCCGCTGCTGGAGAAAAGCCGGCACTCCGCATTCCATGGGGACATCCCGCGCGGCTTTGCGGTAGCCAAATGACGGCGATGGCGAGGAAAAGCGATATGGCATACAGGCTGGTTTCGATATTCCTTGCGGCTTTGCTGGGCTGCTCGCTGGCGTTCGCGGACGACCAGGCGGATGCGCCGCTTCCATGGAATGGAAAGGCCGACAAAAGCACCTGCCCCATCTCGTCGGGTGCCGTCTGGGCCGGCTACCATTCCGGGCAAGACTGCATCCGCTACTTCGCCGCCGGCAACATCGAGCACGCTCCCGTCGCGGTCATCGTCTTCGGGGGGGACCGCCACCGGGCGGCCCGGATGAAGCCCGAGGAAATCCGGGACAACACGGTGCGCAAGCAGCAGGCCATCGCGGACCGGGTCGCGCGCCGGCTCGGACTGCCGGTCGTCATCGTCGCCAGGCCGGGTACCTATGGGTCGAGCGGCAATCATCTCCGGACCCGGCACATCGCGGAATTCCTGGCCCTGAACGCGGCGCTCGACGCAATCAAGGACCGCTACCGCATAGAGCGCTTCGTGGTCTACGGCCACAGCGGCGGGGCAACGGCCGGCGCGGCCTTGCTCACGATGGGACGCACCGATATTTCCTGCGCCGTGCTGACGTCGGGCGCCTTCGCGCTGTTCGAACGAGCCCGCATCCTGGACGAAGCCAAAGGAAGAAAACCGCGCGACAGGGAAAACAACCCCAGATATGCGGACTTGTACGATCCGCTGGATCACGTCGACGGCATCGTGCGCGACCCCACGCGCAAGATCTTCGTCATCGGCAACGAGAAGGACCAGGTAACACCGTTCGACCTGCAGAAGATGTTCGCCGACAAGGTGCGGCAGGAGGGTCACCAGGTGCAGCTCGTAACCCATGCGGCGGTCGGGCCCGCATTCCATGACCTCAAGGATTCCATCGGGCTGACGACGGCCGCGAGCTGCGCGCGGCCCGGCCGGTGAGGCGGCGCCCGCCCGGCCGGCCTCGCGCCCTCCGTCATCACCGCTCGCGCAACGCCTCCCGCGCGCGGTTCATGGGCTTGATCAGGTACTCGAACACCGTTTTCTGTCCAGTGCGGATGTCCACGGTGGCGATCATCCCGGGCACGATAGGAAAGCGCTTGCCGGCCTTGTTGATCAGCGCATCGGTCGTCGTCTGGATGAACACCCGGTAGTAGAAGACTTCAGGCTTGACCTCGTCCTGGATGGTGTCGGGCGAGATCGTGGTCACCACGCCGTCCAGGCCCCCGTAGACGGCGTAGTCGTAGGCGGTGATCTTGACCATCGCCTCCTGCCCCGGATGGATGAAGGCGATGTCCTGCGGCGAAATGCGTGCTTCGACCAGCAATTTGTCGTCGATCGGCACGATTTCCATCAGCATGCCGTTCGGCGGAATGACGCCGCCTATGGTCGTGACGCCGATCTGCTTGACGACGCCGCGCACCGGCGAACGATGGGTCAGCCGCGTGAGCGAGTCGGCACGGCCCTTCACCACCGACGACAGCGCCTTGACCTCGGCCTGCGCCTTGGTGAGCTCGTCGCGGGCGCGCACCCGGTACTCGGACCGCAGCTCGCTGATCTTGAGCTCGAGATCGGCGGCCTGGCGCCGGAGCCGGATCACCTCCACGTCGCTCGCCGCGCCGTCCTTCACCAGCGATTCGGTGATCGACAACTCGCGGCGGACCAGCTGGAGCGACTGCACCACCAGCGCCATCGACTGTTCGAGGCTGCGCTTGCGCGCTTCGAAAAGCTGCGTCTCGGAGGCAATGAGCTCGGGGTAGGACTTGAGCTCGTCGGGAAACCGCGGCGCGCTCTCGGCCACTTCGGCGCGCAGGCGGGCGACGCTGGCCAGCGCCGCCCGGTATCGCGCCGCGCTCTCTTCCACGTTGGAACCGATCTTCGTGGGATCGAGCTGCGCCAGGACCTGCCCTTGTTCGACGATGTCTCCCTCGGCCACGTTCAGCTCGGCAAGAATGCCGCCCTCGAGCGACTGGATGGTCTGCTCGCGCGAAGTGGGGATGACCTTGCCGGTGCCGGACGAGACCTCGTCGATGACGCCCACGTAGCTCCATGCCAACAGCGCCGTGAACAGCACGACGATCACCAGCACGATGCGCCCGGAGCGCACGATGACCGCATCGTCGCGGTCGCCGAACGCATCGATGGCTCGCGGCTTCCACGGCGCGCCACCGAGCGCCTGCGTCGCATTGCCCTTCATGATGGACTCCATGTCTCTTTCATATCGCCGCCAGGCGCGCCTTCGACCGGCGATTCAACTCGGCGATCACCTCATCCTTCTGGCCGTCCAGGGCGATCATGCCGTTCTCCACGACGATGATCCGCTGGACCGCGCTCAGCACGCTGGTCCGGTGCGTGGCCACGACCAGCGATCGTCCCGGCTCCAGCCCGGCCAGGTAGCGGATGAACCGCTTCTCGGTCGTCTCGTCCATGCTCGCCGTCGGCTCGTCCAGCAGCAGGATCTGCGGATCACGCAGCAGCAGCCGGGCCAGAAGCAGGCTCTGGCGCTGGCCCCCGGAAAGTCCCAGGCCGCCTTCCTGCACCATGTGGTCGAGGCCTTTGGGAAGCCGGCGCAGGTAGCCCAGCGCCCCGGTCCACTCGAGCGCCTGCAGGATGCGCTCGTCGCTGGTGCGGGGCGCGCCGAGCAACAGGTTGTCACGCAGCGTCCCATGGAAGAGACGGGCATTCTGGGTCAGTATCCCGACGTCGCGCCGCACGTCGGCCGGATCGATGTGCGCCAGCCGCACACCGTCCAGCATGAGCTCGCCCATGGCGGGCTCCAGCAGCCCCGACATGGCCTGCAGCAAGGTCGACTTGCCGGCGCCATTGCGTCCCAGCACGCCGATGCGCTCGCCCGGCTGGATGCGCAGGTTCTTGATCTGCAGGGTGACCGGGCTGTCGGGCGTATAGCGGAATGCCGCCATGTCGAAGTGGAAGGCGCCCTGGATCGCGGGGCGATGGATGCGCTGCTCGTGTTCGGGCTGGTCCACCGGCAGCTGCATGATCTGGTCCACGCTCTTGACGCCGACCTTGGCCTGCTGCCACCTGCCCAGTACCTGGGTGACCCGGGCCATGGGGCCCATCATGCGCGACGAGAGGATGGACGCGGCCACCAGGACGCCGGTCGTCATCTCCCCTTCGATGACCCGCGGGGCGCCGAAGAAGATCACGGTGGCGAACACGCCGGTCTGCACCGTCTGGGTCCACCCGACCAGCGTATTGGTCAACGAACGGGTCCGCAGGTTCGCCTCGGCGGTGACGGCGTTGTAGTGGTTCCAGAGATTCTGGAAACGGTCCTCGGCCTGCATCGTCTTGATGTCTTCATTGCCCTGCACCGACTCGACCAGCATCGCATGGCGCAGCGAGGCTTCCCGCGTCGCCGTCTGGGCATATTCGCGCAGGCGGCGCTGCGCGAGCAGGCCAGGCACCACCATCAGGACCATGGCCACCAAGGGGACGCCCACGAGGGGACCGGCCATGTACCAGAACACCACCAGGAACAGTATGAAGAACGGCACGTCCGCGAGCGCGGTCACGGTCGTGGAGGTCATCATCTCCCGGATCGATTCGAGATCGCGCAATTGCGAGATGAAGGTGCCGGTGGAAGCCGGACGAGCCGTGTTGCGAACGCGCAGCGCATGCCCGAAGACGCGATCCGATATGCGCATGTCGGCGCGCTTGCCCAGCAGGTCGGTGACCGTCGCGCGGACGCGCCGCAGGATGAAGTCGAACAGCAGGACGACCAGCACGCCGATGAACAGGACGTAGAGGGTCGGCAAGGATCCGGCCGGGACGACCCGGTCGTACACCTGCATGGAGAACAGCACGGTCGACAGCGTCAGGATATTGGCGACCAGGGACCCAAGCATGATGTGCCAATACGGGCGCATGTCGCGCAGGACGATGTTGCGCAGCCAATGCGACTGGTATGGCGAGATGTACGCGTCCACGCGCGCGTCGGGCACGCCGCCCAGGGGACGCATGATGGCCACGAGCTCGGCCTGGTCCTGCAGCTGGCGCACGGAAACCCGGGTCAGCTGTCCATCGTCCCCGCAGTACGCGACGCTGGCCGAGCCGTCCGCCCCCAGCGCTTCCAGGATGCCGATCTGCCCGTCCGTCATCCGCACCGCCACCGGCAGGCGCCAGTTCGAGATCTCGGCCAGCGCACCCTTGCCGCGCATCAGGGCCAGCCCCAGGCCGGCCCGGCGCGCGAGATCGCGCAGCGCCTCTTCCTCGTCGCCGTCGTCGGCCCATTGGCGGGCGATACGCAAGGATTCGGGCGAGCACGGCAGCCGGTAATGCCTGGCAATGGCCTGCACCGCTTCCATCCACGCTTGCTCGCGTACACGTGCGGCGGCTTCCTGGCTGGGATCGCCGGGCACGGATAGGTCTTCTGCTGCGGTCGTGCTATTCATCGTACATGTTCCCGGCCACTCGCGCGGCGTCCTCCAGGCCGAAGGCCCGGCGCATCGCTCCTGTGGCATATAGACAATCGACACCGAGGCCCATCAACTCGTACTTCGTATTCACCTGGTCGAAGCGCGACTGATGGAACTCCTGTTCCGCGTTGAGCAGGTCGATCAGGGACCGCGTCCCGAGCGACAGGTACTGCTGGCGATACAGGTCCTTGGTCTCGCCGATGGACCGGCGCCGGCCATCCAGCACGGTCATCCGCTCCGCGAGTCCGAACGTCTGCTCCCTGGCATCGGTCAGGGCCTGCACGGCCGAGAGCCTGGCGTTGTCGCGCGAGGCGTCGGCGGCGCGCAATGCGAATTCCGCGGCGGCGCTGCGGGCGTTGAGGGCGCCGCCCTGATAAACGTCCATGGAAACGTTGAGCGCCAGCGTGAAATCGTCCCGCCGCGTCGCATTGCCGTTGAGCGCGCGCCCCACGCCCGCATCCAGCGACAGCGTGGGAAGGCGGTTGGATCGCGCCGCCTCAAGCAGCGCCCGCGCCTGGTCATGCTCCGCCTCCGCCACCCGGACCGTCGGCACTTCCGACCAATCGGGCTGGTCTACCCGGCAGGCAGCCAGAAAGTCGGGCGTCAGCTCGATGGACAACTGCGGCAGCGTGGAGACTCCCAAAAGCGTGCGCAGCACACCTCGCCAGCGCGCGAGCTGGGAGGCGTATTGCAGGGCAATCGACTGCGAGGCCGACACGCGCGACTGCGCCTGCATGACGTCGGATCGCGTACTGGCTCCGCGCTCGTTTCTCGTCCGCACCAGCTGGCTGATCTCTGAGACGCCCTTGACCTGCTCGCGCGCGGCAGCCTCCAGCTCTTCGTAGCGCTTGAGCTCGATCGCCGCCTTCGCCGCGTCCACCGCGACCTGGTCCACGGCCAGGGTCACTCTCGCCTGGCTCACGCGCGCGGCCGCGCGCGCGGCTGCGACGCTGCTGTCCACCTTGCCGAAGTCATACAGCATCTGCGAGGCCGACATGCTCAGGCGCTGGACCCGGCTGTCGGCAAGCGTATTGTCCCGGCCGGCACGCAAGCCGGTCGACACGCGCGGATAGTAGCCCGCGCGCGCCACTTCGATTTCTTCGCCGCTTTGATTCAACCGCCCCATCGCCGCGGCAATGTTCGGGTGCCAGCTGACCGCCTGACGCGCCACGCCGGCCAACGTCAACGCGCCCGGGCGGCCGCCTTGCGCCACCTCGCTGGCAAAGACGGCGTTTCCTGCCGCGCCTGGCCCGTCCTGCATCAGCCGGCTCGCGGCCACCGCGGGCGCCATCGCGCCCAGGCGGCCGGGGTCGACCGGACGGGGAGCGGACTTGCCGGCCTCCGCGCTTGCGCCTGGCCGGCCGGCCACGCTGGCGGATGCCTTCGGCTCGGGCCGAGGGCTTTCGACAGGGGCATTCATGCTGGAGAAATGCGCGGCCGGCGCGGTTCGTCCGGATGCGGACGTACGCGTGGCCGGCGTCGCTTCCGGGCGCGCGGCAGCACTGGCGACAGGCGCTCGGCGGGCAGGCTCGGGACTCGCATCTGCCGGAGCGCCGGCAGGCATGGCAACGGTTTCGGCAGGGGGACGGGCCGCCACGGGCGGATGGGCATCGAGAGACGGGTCCTCGGGCGTGCCATTCATCGACGACGACGGCGGCTGCACGCGTTCCCCGGCGGCAGGCACCCCGCCCTGCCGCGGCGCCGCGGCACCGGATCCGGCCGCATCCGGCGGCCCCGACCAGGCGTGCATTCCCCCGGCGCCTTGCGCTCCTTCACCGGCAGCATCGGCTGCTCCGATGGCCAACAGCCCGACCACGTACAACGCCGCGCGGCATGAACCTCTCATGAATACTCCCGACAACTTCTCATGCGAACGGCCGGACCTGGACAATCCAGGGCCGGCCGCTCTTCGGGTCAACTATCCGAATCGACGGTTAGATTCCCGATACATCGTGCTGAGACCAGGCCTGGTCTTCCGGATCCTCCGTATACACAGCGGCCAGGACGGTAGTCTCGGCCTCGGGCGACGGCGCCGGAAGCAGACTGTCGTCTTCGTCCTCCTCGGCGAAGTACGCTTCGATCGGATCGGGCTCGGGCTGCAGCACGTCCTCCAGCGCGATCTCCTGCTCGTCGTTCTGGTCGTCCGGGACGTCGTCGGCATCGTCGCTGTCGTCGTCCTGGTCCAGCCCGTCGAGCGGTACGGCGAACGCCTCGGCCGCATCGGCATCGCCGTCCCCGGCCGCAGCGTCCTCCGGCGGGGGCAGCGTGTTGTCGATCTCGCCGATGTTGACGGTCAGCGTGCCTTCCGACACCTGGCCGTTGGCATAGTGCAGCTGGTAGGTGAACACGTCGCTCTGGCCGATGCTGTCGAGCTCGGCCTTCGGCTCGTAGGTCCAGCTACCGTCCGCATGCATGGTCAGGGTGCCGTAGGTTCCCTCCAGCACGACCGGATCCACGCCCGGATACCGCACTTCGCCGCTGGCGTCCACGCTGACGGCCACCGGCCCATCGACGGTGACGTCGATGCCCGCCGCCTCCAGGACGTTCCCTTCGGCCGGATCGACGCCTGCGGCGACTTCGTGGCCGAAATGGGTCACGTCCTGGGACATGACGACGCTGACGTTGCCCGGCAATGAGACAAGGGAGGCATTCGACACATTCAGGCGGTACTCGCCGGGCCCGAGGTCCTCGATGCGCGCAGTGATCTGGGTCGGGAAGATGCCGATCAGGTCGATCAGTCCACCGCCTTCGGAACCTTCGACTTCCACCCAGTTGCCGTTTGCATCGCGGACCTCCAGGGTGAACTCCAGGCCGTTGAGCAGCGACGCGAGGCCGGAGCCGGTGATGTCCAGGTTGACCGTCGATGTCGTCCCTTCCTCTACCGTGAACACGTGACTGCCCGAGGTCTCGCCCAACACGATCCCGAGCGCGCCCAGCAGCCACGAGTAATCGATGACCTCCGACTCCGGCACGTGCTCGACCTCGGTCTCCACGATGACCTCGGCGTCCGCCGTGGCTTCGACCGCCGGCACGACAGTGGCGTCCTCGCCGGGGTTCTGGTCGTCCCACACCAGGTCGACCTGATCGCTGTCGAGGCGCACGTACAGCTTGCCCGAGTCCTCGCCGGCGGTGGGGTGCACCAGCTTGTAGTCGAAGACATCGACCTTGCCCACGTTGGCCGCCGCGTTTTCGGTATTGGCCTGGTAGGAATAGCTGCCGTCCGGCTTGATGGTCAGCGTGCCATACAGGCCGACGATCACCGTTCCCGCCGCATCCGGCGTGACGAAGACGCCGTCGGCATTCTTGACCTGGAGCACCGCCGCGTCGTCGGGTCCGAGGTCGTCCGGCGACCCCTCGCCGAAGCTCGGATCGGTGATCACGTTGCCGGTGACGGGGTCCGCCTTGGTGACGTCGAACTCGGTCAGGCTCGTGCGCTCCAGGTTCATGCTCCATTCGACCGCTTGTACGACCGAGAGCACTCCGGTGCCGCCATAAACCACGCGGTATTCGCCGGCCGGCAGATCCTTCGCCTCGACCACCAGGTTGTCGCCGTTGAGACCGATCAGGTCGATGAGCTTGCCGTTCTCGGTGTCGGCCACGTTCACCCACTCGCCGTTCTGCAGGACTTGCAGCGTGATGTAGGACGTGCTGAGCAACGAGAGCAGGCTGCCTGCGTCGACGGAGAACTCCAGGTTGCCCAGGGTGCCTTCGGCGATCTCGAATTCGTGAGTCTCGGACACGTTGCCGATGCTCAGGATGAGCGTATCGGTACCCGAATCGCCTTCGGTAGCGATGACTCGGTGGCTCAGTTCGAGCTCCGCGGTGGCGAGGTCGTCGTAGGCGTCTACGTCGGCGTCAGCATCGGCATCCGCGTCAGCGTCGGCATCGGCGTCAGCATCGGCATCGGCATCCGCATCAGCGTCGGCATCCGCATCAGCGTCGGCATCGGCATCCGCATCAGCATCCGCGTCAGCGTCGGCATCAGCATCCGCGTCGGCATCCGCATCCGCGTCGGCATCGGCGTCAGCATCGGCATCGGCGTCAGCATCGGCATCGGCATCCGCATCAGCGTCGGCATCCGCATCAGCGTCGGCATCCGCATCAGCGTCGGCATCCGCATCCGCATCGGCATCCGCGTCAGCATCGGCATCCGCGTCGGCATCCGCATCCGCATCAGCATCCGCGTCAGCATCCGCATCCGCGTCAGCATCCGCATCAGCATCCGCATCAGCATCCGCATCAGCATCCGCGTCAGCATCCGCATCCGCGTCAGCATCCGCATCCGCATCCGCATCCGCATCCGCGTCAGCATCCGCATCGGCATCCGCGTCAGCATCCGCATCCGCATCCGCATCCGCGTCAGCATCCGCATCCGCGTCAGCATCCGCATCCGCGTCAGCATCCGCATCCGCGTCAGCATCCGCATCCGCGTCAGCATCCGCATCCGCATCCGCATCCGCGTCAGCATCCGCATCCGCGTCCGCATCCGCATCCGCGTCAGCATCCGCATCCGCGTCAGCATCCGCATCCGCGTCAGCATCCGCATCCGCGTCAGCATCCGCGTCAGCATCCGCATCAGCATCGGCATCCGCGTCAGCATCGGCATCCGCATCCGCATCCGCATCCGCATCAGCATCGGCATCCGCATCAGCATCCGCATCAGCATCGGCATCCGCATCCGCATCAGCATCAGCATCAG
>Ga0180223_1000636_pt1 | contig 39649 bp, 41 predicted proteins | sample eDN5th30CKraftOP_FD_151337 | JGI IMG/M metagenome (GOLD analysis project Ga0180223, IMG submission 151337) | Enriched Organic Plus compost microbial communities from Emeryville, California, USA - eDNA 5th pass 30_C Kraft OP (version 2) (version 2) ... | reverse complement strand
AGGATCCCACGCTCGATTGGTGCTCTCTCGCCAAGGGCATGGGTGTGGAAGCCGCCCGTGCAGAGACCGCCGAGGAATTCACAAAGCTTCTCGACGCCGGTCTTTCCCGGCGAGGTCCATATCTCATTGAGGCCTGCCTGGCCTGAGACTGTACCGGCGCGCGTCCCCGTGCGGCAGTGCGAGAGCTGCTGGGTTGCGGGCATTACGTTTTCCGCATCCTACAGAAGGTGCGCGGTCAATAGGTCCTGGCTGGGCGCAACGTCGCGGCTCTTCAATCCAGCCTTATTCCGCGGCGGGAAACCTTTCCGGGAATCGTATAACATTCCGCATCTTGCCAAAAACGCGTACAGAGCCGGGCAGACGCTGGCGGCTCAAGACGAATGGAGATCAAATGTCGATTCAGGAAAAGTTCGATAGACTTGGGACCGACAACGCTCCGGGTCAGGAAGTTCGCCAGCAGACATCGCAAATCGAAGGGCTGATGCGCGGTGATGTCCTGCCTGGGGTGCCTGTCGACTTCTCGCATGGCGACGTTGATGCTCATCAACCAACGCCGGGTTCGTTTGAGATCTTCTCAGCAGGCGTCGCAGCCGGCGGCCGGCAGGCTTATACTGAATATCGCGGCGACATAGGCATTCGCGAACTCCTCGCGCCCCGGCTCGCGGCTTTCACCGGCGCACCCGTCGACGCGCGTGACGGCATGATCATCACGCCGGGCACACAGGGGGCGCTCTTCCTCGCGGTCGCAGGCACGATGATGCGGGGAGACAAGGTCGCGATCATACAGCCGGATTACTTCGCCAACCGCAAGCTGGTCGAGTTCTTCGAAGGTGAGATGGTTCCGGTGCGGCTGGGCTATGCCGATGTCGAGGGGCGTGCGGGCATCGATCTCGAAGAGCTGGAATCTGCGTTCAAGGCGGGCGCAAAAGTCTTCCTGTTCTCCAACCCGAACAATCCGGCCGGTGTGGTCTATTCGCAGCAGGAAATTGATGCGATCGCGAAGCTTGCCAGCCGCTACGGCGTCACGGTGATCGTCGACCAGCTTTATTCGCGGCTGCTCTATTCGGGTGTCACCTATACGCATTTGCGCGCACGGGATATTGACGCCGAAAACGTGGTCACCATTCTGGGGCCCTCCAAGACCGAGTCGCTCAGCGGTTACCGCGTCGGCGTTGCGTTCGGATCGAAAACCGTCATCAACCGCATGGAGAAGCTGCAGGCGATCGTATCGCTCCGCGCCGGCGGCTACAGCCAGGCCGTGCTGCGCACCTGGTTCGACGAGCCGGCCGGCTGGATGGAAGAGCGCATCAGGCAGCATCAGGCCATCCGCGACGACCTGCTTGCGTTTTTGCGCGCCACGCCCGGCATTGCAGCGCGCACGCCGGACGCCGGTAGCTATCTCTTCCCTCGCCTTCCCGAACTCGCCGTCTCCCATGCCGATTTCGTCCGCATCTTGCGGCTACAGGCAGGCGTTACGGTCACGCCGGGCACCGAGTTCAGCCCGCATACCGGCAACAGCGTCCGGCTGAACTTCTCCCAAGACCACGAAGGAGCCGTGGACGCCGTAAGGCGCCTCGTGACGCTCGTCGAGCGCTATCGCTCATGACGGACGAAGCGAGGCATCGGGGGCCGGTCCCGCAAGGACAATACGTCGCCGCGCGAAGGCATGGCGACCTGGTCTTCACAGCCGGCATGACCCCGCGAAGAGACGGGGTGCTGACGATGACCGGTCCCGTGCGGCTGGAAACACCGCTCGAAGCCTATCGCGATGCGGTCGTGCTTGCCTGCGGCAATGCACTGAACGCGGTGCGCGATGTCATGGCGAAAGGCGAGAACATCACGGCCATCCTCAGCCTGACCGTCTATTTCGCCGCTGAGAGCGGCTTCGCGGCTCATTCGGCCCTTGCGGATTTTGCCTCGCAATTTCTGTACGCGGAGCTCGGCCCGGCGGGGATCGGCGCACGCGTCGCGGTGGGTGTCGCAACCCTGCCGGGCAGCGCCCCCGTGGAAATTCAGCTGGTCGCGGCCATCGCCTGATTTGAGTGTCAGCGCCGCGCCCGCAAGGCAATTTCGGCGCGCATTGCGGCGTGATGCGATCTGCGGCACCCTTGAGAGTTTATGCGAAGCGCCGCGCGGCATCCACGGCAAGGCCGAGGCCGACTGAACCGAACTGGTCGGACTGGGCGATGCGTGCATCGGGAAAGCGAGAAGTCGCGGCCTTTCGCACTTGCGGGACCTGTGCTCCGCCCCCGGTCAGAATGACGGTTTCTATGGCTTCCGCACCGACACCCGCACCAAGAAGCGCATCGTCGATCGCTACACCGATTTTCCTTACCAGGTCCGCGCTTGCCGTCTCGAACTCGTCGCGCGTCACGGGAATTTCCAGCGACAGGCCAGGTTCCTTCAGCCGTATGTGAGCGGCGCCGGCGTCGGTCAATTCGATCTTGGCCTTCTCGACCTGTGCAGCCAGCCTGTGGCCGGACCTATGCTCAAGAAGATGCTTGTAGCGCTCCAGCTTCTCCGGTTCCGCCGCCTCGCGCTGCAAGGCCTGTATGTCGCGCATCGTCTTGGGCGTGTAGAGTTGGTTGATCTTGTGCCATGTCGCCATGTCGTTGAAGTACCAGACGGGAAGCCGGCGCTTGCCATCCTTCGTGCTGCTGCCCAGTCCCATCTGCGGCATCACCTTAGCGATGTTCAGCTGCCGATCGAAATCCGTGCCGCCCACATGCACGCCCGACGTACTGAGAATGTCGTTTCGCCGATCGCTGGCGCGGCTTCTTGCTGGAGACAGGCGCAACACCGAGAAGTCCGACGTGCCGCCACCGATATCAACCACCAGAGCCAGCGCTTCCGCGTTTAGCGTCCGCTCGAAATGGAGGGCTGCCGCGACTGGCTCGAACTGGAACTCGACATGCTTGAAGCCTTCCGCGCGCGCCGCTTCCTCAAGTTGGTCCTGCGCCGTCCTGTCCGCCTGCTCGTCGCCATCGATGAAGAACACCGGGCGGCCCAGGACGACATGCTCCGGCACGTCGCCATACTGCGCTTCCAGCCTGCTGCGCAGATGGCGCAGGAACCGGCCGATCAGCCCCTGAAAGGTCATGCGATCGCGACCGACCTGCGTCGTCTCCTTCATCAGGCTGGTGCCGAGGATGGATTTGAGAGCGCGCATGAACCGGCCCTCGACGCCCTCCATATACTGGTGAACGGCAGAACGGCCGAAATGGACATTGCCATCCTCCAGGCTGAAGAAGAGAGCCGATGGAATCGTCACCTCGCCGCCCTCGACCGGAATCAGGAAGGGATCGCTGCCCGGCTCACATAGGCCGACGGTGGAATTGGTGGTGCCGAAATCGACGCCACAGTGAATACGGGACATGGACAGGACTCGCGAGAAATCGTCCCGGTGCGCGTGGCACGCGGAACGGCTGATCAGAAGTTGCGCCCTTCTAGCCAATCCGGGAGGGAATGGAAACCTTCAGTGATTGATGCTCGGCCATCCCTTTTCGGGCTCAGCGGATCCCGCGTTTGAACGACTCCAACATGCCGCGTGCGGTCCGGGAGGACCTCAGGTCAACCCGCGATCAACGCCGCCAACGCGGCAACGATTGCATGCGGGTGGGCTGGCTTTTGCAGGATGACGCAGTCCCGCCAGGTTGCAAGCCGCGGGTCCGTGGAGACCTGTCCGGTATAGAAGCAGAACGGCGTGGCATTGGCCCTCAATCGCTCCGCTATCGGCGCCGCCGTCTCGCTGCCAAGACCGAAGTCCAGCACCGCCACGTCAAAGCCGCCGCGATCCACCAGCGGCAGTGCCTCCCCTACCGAGCGACAAAGGCCAACGACATCCGCGCCCGCTTCGAGAAGGATCGTCTCGAGCTCCATCAAAAGCAACGGCTCGTCCTCGACGACAAGGATGCGAGCACCCTTCAGCTCAAAGGTTCGGTTGTCCCCTATTGCTGCCTCCTCCGTCACCGGATAGCTGGTCCAGCGGCACTTCTATGGAACAAACAAAGCCGGTCGTACGAAACTCGCGCTTGATCGTCGCGTCGGGAATGCCGCGTTCGACAAGAGAGGTTCCGAAGCTTGTCTTCGCGGGGGGTATCACCTGCGGACCGTTCTGTTCCTCCCACAACATTCTGAAAGTGGGCTTGCTGTCATGATCCACCTTCCAGCTCACGCTCACACGCCCGCCTGATACGGAAAGAGAACCGTACTTGGCTGCGTTCGTGGCCAGTTCATGAAGCACCAGTCCAAACGGCGTCGCCAGATCGGCTTTCAGAGTGACAGGCGGTCCCTCAAGGCGCACGCGATTCACGTTGTCGGTGAGGTGAGCCGCAAGCTGGCTCTCCGCCAAAGCACGGAAATCCGCTCCCAGCCAGTCCGATTGCACAAGCAGTCCGTGGGCACTGGCCAACGCCGAAAGCCTGCCGCCGAAGCGCTCCACAAACTCTTCCTGCGAAGGGGTGGTTCGCAAGGTCTGCTGCGCGATCGACTGAACCACGGCGAGCGTGTTCTTCACGCGATGCGTGAGCTCGCTCAGCAGAAGCTGTTGGCGCCGCTCCAATTCCTTCCGTTCGGTGATGTCGCGGGTGCTTTCGAGCACGAGCCTGCGGCCGTCCAGCTGTTCCAGCTCGATATGGCTTTCCACGATGATGTCCTTGCCGGATTTCGTGGTCTGGCGCAGCTCTCCCGACCATCTACCTGTTTCCGCAAGCTCCTGGCGGAGAGCCTCGAAGGTAGAGCCCGCAACCACCGTCTTGAGCAACTGCTCCTTGCGTTTGCCGATCGCTTCCTCACGGCTATAGCCGTAAAGCTCCTCGCTCCCCCGGTTCCAATCGACGATGCCGCCGTCGAAGTCCCACACGAAGATCGGCGCCCGCGACACCTCGACCAGCGCTTTCTGCTGCCGGAGCTGCTGTTCGCTCGCGCGCAGCGCCTCTTCGACCTGACGCCTTTCCGTGATGTCCACGAAGGTAATGACGACACCGTCGATCTTGTTGTCGACGGTGCGATACGGGCGTAGCCGCACATCGTACCAGCGCCCTTCCCGGCTGCGGATTTCGCGTCGGATCGGAGCGAGATCCGACAACACCGCGCGAGCATCCTTGACCAGGTCACCATATTCCAGCTGGTGGGCGAAATCGGTGATCGGCCGGCCCTCGTCGCTGGGCGTGACGCTGAATAGCCGGGTTATCTGTTCCGTGAAGCGTTTGATGCGAAGCCTGGAATCGAGAAACAACGTACCGAAATCGGTAGCTGCCATAAGGTTCTGCAGATCGCTATGCGCCCTGGAAATCGCCTCCAGCTTGAGCTTCAGCTCGCTGTTGACAGTCTGCAGCTCCTCATTGATCGACTGCAGCTCCTCCTTGCTGGTCTCCAGCTCCTCCGAGGTCGAACGGTATTCTTCGTTGATCGACTGCAGCTCCTCGTTGGCGGCACGCAGTTCCTCGTTGGCGGCCTCCGATTCCTCCCGCACTGTCCTAAGCCGCGCCTGCGTCAGCTCCAGTTCTTCTGTGAGGCGGCGCACTGTTTCGTCGCTTGCCCGGTTCTCGAGCGCGGCGGTTGCGCCGTCGCCTGCGGATTCGCCCTCGATGAACATGACCAAAGCTGTGCTGGTCTCGCCATTGTGATCGGCGGTTGGATGAACATGGAGGATGACGCGATGGGTCGAGCCATTGAAACGCACCGGAATAGGAAGGCTGAGGGTCGACTGGTGCTGGTCGAATGCCCGGTGCAGAGCCGAGCGCAGCTCGAACCGGAGCTCGGGCCGAACAAGGTCGACCACGTCGGTGTTCATCGGCCCCCCTGAGGGCTGGATAAAGCGTCCCGCATGCTCGGAGAGGTGGACGACCTTGTGGCCCTGGTCGACAAGGATGCTTGGCGGGGCGAGGTGCTCGATCGCCCGCCGATGCGCGACCGCGTCGCTCAGCGCCGATCCGGGAGTGTTGTTACGCACCGGCTGACCACCGCTTTCGCGCAACGCATAATTGCCGAGCAGGCTTGGCAAAAGCCGGGGCCGTTCGCTCCTCGCGGTTCCCGATTGATAGATGCGGGCATTGCGGTCCACGACCCGAAACAGGCCCGGCGGGTTGTCGGCCGCCTCCGACGAGCCGAGCAGCAGATAGCCGCCCCGTTTCAACGCATAGTGGAAGGTCGTGCAAACCTGTTCCTGCAGCTCGCGATCCAGGTAGATGAGCAGGTTGCGGCACGAAATAAGATCTACCCTGGAGAAGGGCGGGTCCTTCAGAAGATCGTGGCTGGCAAAGAGGACCAGATCACGGATCTCCTGCCGGATGCGATACCCATCCTTCTCGCGCGTGAAGAAGCGCCGCAGCCGCTCCTCGTTCACATCTGCCTCTATGGCTGCCGGGTACTGCCCTTCCCGCGCAACGTTCAGGGCTCTGCTGTCCATGTCGGATGCGAAGACCTGTATGGGTATGCGCCCATCATGCCGCCCGGCAGCTTCCAGCAGCAACATGGCAATGGAATAAGCCTCCTCGCCCGTTGCGCAGCCGGGCACCCAGACACGGATCGTCTCCTTCCCCTCCCGGGTCTCGAAGAGTTGGGGCAGCACCTGGGTCCTGAGTGCCTCAAAGGCTTCCCGATCACGAAAAAAGCTGGTCACCGAAATGAGGAGGTCGCCGAGCAAAGCCTGGGCTTCCTCCTCATTGTCGCGCAAATGCTCGTAGTAGGTCCGCAGATCATCAGCGCGGGTCACCTGCATCCGGCGCGTTATCCGACGAAGCACCGTAGAGCGTTTGTATTTCGAAAAATCGTGGCCGGTTCGTACCCTGAGATGGGCGAGCACCCGTCGCAGCAATTCCTCGTCCACCGGCCGGTCTTCGCTGCCGCCTTCCCTCTTCGCCCGGATAAGTTCCGCCAGTTTTAAGGCAATCTCCCGCACGGAAAGCACGAAATCGGCGACGCCTGTTGCGATCGCATGGCGCGGCATGGAAGCGTATTCCGCCTCATTGGGATCCTGCACCAGGATGATCCCGCCCGCTTCCTTGATTTGCGCACCCCGACAGAACCATCCGAGCCCGCACCCGAGAGGATGATCGCAAAGCCGTCTCCATGTTCGCTAAGCGATCGGTAGAACAGGTCGACCGGCGCACGCTGGCCGCGCGGCTCCCCGAATGCTGCGGACGCAACCTCGTGATCGTCGAGTTCAAGACGCCGGTTCGGGGGGATCACGTAGACACGATCGGCTTTCAGCTCTTCCGATCCGGTGACCTGGACGACCGGCATGGCGGTGTGTGCCGCGAGCACTGCTGCAAGCTCGCTCTGCACATCGGGAGCCAGATGGACGATGACAATATAGGCTGCGCCCGTCCCTTCCGGCAGGGCCTCGAAAAAATCCTGAAGCGCCTTGATTCCGCCCGCCGAAGCACCGATCCCCACGACGACGGGGTTGGGTTCCGTGCCAATCAGCAGTTCTCTAGACTCATCCATGGCACGCCCCGTGTCTACCGGCGGATCTATGATTTAAGGGACTCCCTAAGACCTTCAACTCTTCAATGTCCAGCGTGGTTTCACCTGCGAGAGCTTGAACGCCATTTATTCATATGTCCATCGTCCTCGCATTGGAGGAGGAACGTTGCTTGGCCTGGCACGTTCTCCTCCTAGGGGGCGGCAGAATGGATTTGCACATGGCCAACAGGGACATCGTGGCGATCGGCACCTCGGCTGGAGGAGTGGCTGCCCTGCAATACCTGGCGGAGAGGTTGCCTGCTGATTTTCCCGCCTGCGTGCTTGTGACAATTCACTTGTCGAACCAGCACCGCTCGGTGCTGGACGAGGTCCTGTCGCGTGCCGGGCCGCTGCCTGCCTCCTTTGCGAGCGATGGCGTTCAAATCCGCAAAGGGCATATCTTCATCGCACCGCCCGACCGCCATCTGATCGTGGAGAACGACCGGCTGCTGCTCGGAGCCGGACCACGCGAGAACAATGCACGCCCCGCGATCGACGCGATGCCGCGCTCCGTCGCGGTTTGCTGTGGACCGCGGGCCATCGGAGTGGTCCTCACCGGCACGCTGGGCGACGGAGCCTCGGGCCTGCGGGCGATCAGCCGCTGCGGGGGCTTGAGCGTGGTCCAGCATCCGGACGATGCTGCCTTCCCGCAAATGCCCGAAAGCGCGCTGCGCACCATGCGACCCGATCATATCGCCAGATTGAAGGATATGCCCCGCCTGCTGGCAGATTTGGCGCAGCAGCCTGCCGGGGAACCGGTGGCGGTGCCGGAGCAGATCGGGTTCGAGGTGGAGATCGCCAAGACCGGACGCAGCGACATGGGCGAGATGGATCGCTTCGGCCGGCGTTCGGTGCTCGCCTGCCCGGATTGCCACGGTGTGATGTGGGAAATCGACGAGGGCGGCCTCACCCGCTACCGATGCCATCTCGGCCACGCCTATACAGGCGAGCTGATGAATGTAGCGGTCGACGAGAATCTCCGCCGCGCGCTGGCCAGCGCGATCCGCGCCCTTGAGGAAAAGGTCGCGCTCGCGCGCAAGCTGCAGCGGGAGGCAGCTGATCGCGGCCATAATCTGGCGCAGAGCACCTGGGCTGAGAGAGCGAGTGAATATGAGCGGGAGCTGAACGTGGTGCGTGACACGGTCCTACGCATCGAAGCTGCGGCTGCGAAAGCAGCGGAATAGGCCGCGGGCGCGTGACTTGGCCCGCGCTCGCAGTCGCTCAATGTGTAAGGGGCGATTGCGTCTCGCCGCGGAGTTCTGATCGCCTCATCGAAGGCCGCTCTGATCGGTAGAGCAGGTTTACTGACCCCAATACGTTTGCTTAGCCTGGCGCAAGAGCGGCTCTACACGATCGCCATCGCTTCAAAGTCGTTGAGGATGGAGCGAAGGAGCGTCAGCGCGTCGCGAAGTTCCGCCTGGTCGGCAGCGCCGCCGAGGCAGAGGCGGAACCCGTTGGCCATCGGATCCAGCGGCTGAAGGGGGCTGGGCGATGCCAAGGTCAGTCCGGCCTGGGCTGCTTCTGCAAAAAGTGAGATCGCCGTTCGGCCAAGCGACATGGATAGCCAGAGATGGAAAGCCGGGACCGCGGGGTGAATGGGAATGAAATCTCCAAGGATCTCGCGTGCGAGCGCGGAGCGCTCGGCGGCGGCAGCGCGTTTCAGGTCCACCTGCTCGGCAAGCTTGCCGCTGCGGATCATGCGCACCACTGCCTCCGCCATGACCGCATTGGCCATCCAGCCGGTCGCGCGGATGGAGTTCACGATGCGGTCGCGGAAAGCCGGCGGAGCCACCATCGCGCCGATCCGCAAGCCGGGCGCCAGGCATTTAGCGAAACTCACCACATAGAAGCCCCTGTCGGGCAAAAACGAAGTGACCGTGGGAAGCGGCTCACTACAAAGGAAGCCGTAAGCATCGTCCTCGATAACCCAGGCGTCATTCCGGCGGACGATCTCGGCAATCTCGCGGCGCCGCTCTGCCGGCATGATGCTCGCCGTCGCGGTCTGGAATGTCGGCGTCAGATAGAGGACCCGAGCGCCCGTTTCCTGAAAAGCTTCCTCGAGCCGCTCCGGAATGATTCCATGCTGGTCCATCAGCACGCCCTTGAGGGCATAGCCCTCCATCAGGGCAAGCGCCATCATCCCTGAATAGGTCAGGTTTTCGGCGAGAACCGGGGTGCCCGGCTTGGTCAGCAGGCGCATGGCTATCGAGATCGCGTGCTGCGCTCCATGCGTGATGAACAGATTGCCGGGCGAAGTCTCGATGCTGGACTGACTAAGCCATTCGCTCATGGCACGGCGATGCTCTTCCCGACCCTGATGTGGCAGATAGCCAAGCAGGCTTCCTAAGCGTCGGTCACCCATGATCTCCGTCATGGTGCGTGCGATCAGCTGATCTTCGCCTGTCGGGGGCGGCGCATTGAGCGCGAGATTGATCCTGCGCGAGCCTTCGGAAGGCGGGCTGTCGGTCACCCCCAGTTGCTGGCCGGCCGGGAGCAGAAAGGTGCCTTTGCCAACCTTGCCCGAGATGAGGCCCCGGCGCTCTGCCGCGGCATAGGCCTTCGATACCGTTCCGACGCTCAGCCCCAGCTTGTCAGCCATCTCCCGATGTGTCGGGAGCCTGTCGCCTGCGCTGATCACGCCGGAAGCAATGTCGGCCTGTAAAGCAGCGACGATCTGCAGATAACGCGGGCCTTCTCCGAAGGGCAGCTTGGGATACCAGCTCATCGAGAATCTCCATTCCGTTCCTGGATAGGACAATTTGAATTTTGTCGCAATGCCGCAGGTCGTTTCCCACTCCCTCTCTTCGATGACTCCCCTCCGCCGCTCCCTCAATTCTCCCTATGCAGCTCTGCATCTGGATAGATCATATAACAATCCGCATGATTGTAGCTCTATTTTTGATCGAATGGGGCTGAATGTTCTATTTTCAGGCTTGTAATCCGCGGGGTTAATGGTTATTGTCCCGCCCGATTTTATATAAAAATGGTTGAGGGATGGATCGAATGATCTATGAGATCCGAGTATATGAACACGTCGAAGGTCGGGCCGAGGCAGTCCGCGAGCGGTTCGCGAAGGAAGTCGCGCCGCGTTTTCCAAAGCACAATATCGAATTGCTTGGCGCCTTCACCGATCGCGACACGGGAATGCTCACCTATATGACGCGCTTTCCCGACGAGGACACGCGCCAGCGCGCCTGGGCCTCGTTCGGTGCGGACCCGGAATGGAAGGCCGTCAAGGCGGCAAGCGAAGTCGATGGTCCCCTGATCGCCAAGCAGCGCGTCAGCATTGTCACGCCGGCGATGACCGGCCTGCCGATCGCCTGATCGTCTCGGCATCGTCCAGCTCACGGGATAATGCGGTGAAGCCAGTTCCTTTCTCATATGTCCGCCCAAGTTCGGTAGAGGAAGCGTGCGAAGCGCTTGCCTCCGATCCGGACGCCCGGGTGATTGCCGGGGGGCAAACCCTGGTGCCTATGCTGGCCATGCGGCTGGCGCGTCCGACGATGCTGGTCGATGTGACGCGGATTGCAAGCCTGATCGGCATCAAGGAAACGGATGAGGGCATCGAGATTGGCGCAGCCACCCGCCAGGCTGATGCACTCGCCTCAGACCTGATCGCTCGCCAGGTGCCGCTTCTTGCCAGGGCATTGCCCAATGTCGGGCATCCGCCGACCAGGGCACGCGGGACGGTTGGAGGTTCGATCGCCCATGGCGATCCCTCGGCGGAAATCGCCCTTACCACCGTGATACTCGGAGCCACGATCCACTATCGCGAGGGCGATGAGAATGTCGGATTCCTGCCGGATGAATTCTTCTTCGGCCCGACGGTGACCGCGGCGCCGATGGGCGGCTTGCTGACGAAAGTCGTCTTTCCAAAACGGCCGGTGGCCGCGTCGGGGCGGGCTTCCAGGAGATCGCCTCGCGGCGGAGCGATTACGCCTTCGCCTCCGCCGGCGCTCAGGTCGTCCTCGACGAGAGCGGCACATGCCTGACTGCGCTGCTCGGCATCGGCAGCGTCGGCGACGTACCGCTTGCCGTCGATGTCTCGGGACTTGCAGGCACGCGCCTAGACGACGCGGATATTCGCGATGCTGTCGAAACCGCGCTCGAGGGACTGGAGGTCGTGGACGACCTCCATGCGACGGCGAGCTACCGCCGTCGGGCAGCTGCCCGGCTGGCGCATCTGGCGCTCGTCGAAGCGAGAACCGAAGCGCTTGAAGCAGGAGGAGCGTGGGCATGAAGGTCGAACTTACCGTCAACGGCCGCAAAGCCGAGATCGACGTCGAGCCGCGCGTGACGTTGCTGGATGCCCTGCGTGACGAACTCGGCCTGAAGGGCACGCATGCCGGCTGCGAGCATGGTGTGTGCGGCGCCTGCACCGTCATGGTCGATGGCGCCGCCGTTCGCTCTTGCCTGATGTTTGCCGTCCAGAGCGATGGCCTCGACATCATGACGATCGAGGGCGTTGCCCGCGCGGATGGCGAACTTGGGATCGTGCAGGATGCATTCTGCGAAACCCATGGCCTTCAGTGCGGCTATTGCACTCCGGGCATGATCATCGCAGCCCAGGCGCTTTTGCAGAGAAATCCCAATCCCACGGACACCGAAATCCGCGATGCGATTTCGGGCAATATCTGTCGCTGCACCGGCTACGGCCAGATCGTCGAGGCGATCCGTCTGGCCGCCCGGCACATGCGTGAAAGCAACGCCCTTCGCGCAGGGGAGCCCGCCGAATGAACCAGCATAATCATCGTTTCATTTCGAGCAATCGACGGGTCCGCGAGGACCGCCGCTTCGTAGCAGGCAAGGGCAAATTCGTCGCCGATATCGAAATGTCCGATATGGCGCATGTCGCTCTGGTGGCCGCACAGCACCCGGCAGCGAAGATCCTGAGGATCGACGGCTCGGCAGCCCTCGCGATGGATGGCGTGATCGCCGTCCTTACCGGGGAAGAACTTGCCGCTGCCGTCAATCCGCTGATGAATGGCCTCGACACGCCGAATGTGAGGCGCTTTCCGCTGGCCGTCGGGCAAAACCGCTATGCCGGCGAATGGATCGCGGCGGTCGTTGCCGAAAGCCGGGCACTCGCCGAGGATGCGGCGGAGAAAGTCGTCGTCGAGACAGAGACGCTCCCCTTCGTGATCGATCCGGAAGCCGCTCTTGAGAGCGGGGCGCCGGCTGTTCATCCGGAGCATGGTTCCAATCTGCTGCTCGACCGCACCTTCGACTGGGGGCCGGTCGAGGAGGATTTCGCGCGCAGCGAGGAAAAGCTCAGTCTCCGTGTCACGTGGGGCCGCAACTCCACCGTACCCATCGAGACCTTCGGTGTCATCTGCAAGTGGGACCCCTGGTCGGAAATGCTCGATGTCTGGGCTTCGATCCAGATGCCGAAATATGCCGACCAGATCGCGCGATCCCTGAAGATCCCGGGCAATGCCGTGCGGGTCCACTATGACGTCGATGTCGGCGGCAGCTACGGCGTCAAGCGCGGCATTAAGCACACAGTCCTCTGCGCCTACCTCGCCAGGAAGCTCGGACGGCCGATACGCCTGATCGAGGACCGGCTGGAGAACATGCGAGCCGGCGATGCACACGGGCCGGAGCGCATCTTCGACATCGACGTCGCTTTCGATCGCGACGGCACCGTGCGCTCGATGAAGATGCGTGCGCTCGACAACGCCGGGGCCTATGCCGGCCGCGCACCATTTCAGCTTGGAAAGCCGATCGGCGCGATCGTGGGTCCTTACCAGATCGCTTCGGTACAGTACCGCGCCATGTCGGTGACGACCAACAAGACCGTGCAGGAAGCCGTGCGCGGCTTCGGCCAATCTCCCACCAACTACGCCATCGAAACGATGATGGACCGGATCGCCGAATATCTCGGCATGGACCGCATCGAACTGAGGCGCCGCAACCTGATCCGCGCCGACCAGTTTCCCTATCTCATCCCGTCCGGCAGCACCTACGATTCCGGCGACTATCATGCGGTGGTCGATAAGGTTCTGGCCCAGGCGGACTATGAAGGGCTCGTCGGGGAACGGGACAGGCTGCGCGCGGAAGGCCTTTGCGCCGGGATCGGCATCGCCGCCTGCCTGGAGCCATCCGGGGGCAATTCGTCTTTCGAACCCCTGCTCAATGAGAAGAACCGGACATCCACATGGATGGAGGGCAGCCGCATCAATGTGGACGCCCTTGGCGACGTGACAGTGACCATCCATACAACGAGTTCCGGCCAGGGGCATGAGACGCTGGCTGCAACCGTCGTCGGCGAGATCCTGGAGATCGATCCCGACCGGATCCGCGTGGTCCGTCCCGACAGCCTCGGCAGCCTGCCCGGCAATTCGCCGGTCGGAAGCCGTATGGCGATCATGCTTGGCGGGGCGGCTGCGAATGCGGCGCGCAATCTGCGGGATCAGATGATCGCCATTGCGGCCCATGCCATGGGGGTCGAAGCGTCGAGGGCGCGTTACCAGAACGGCACGATCTCGGGCCCGGACGGCCGTACGGTCGGCTGGGACGAAGTCGTGGACATTGCCCACCGCAGGTTCCACGACCTGCCGCCCGGCACGAACCCCGGATTGACGGCGAGCTTCATTCAGCAGGTGCCTACGGGCGTCGCCCTGCCAAAGGACGGCAAGGTGCAGATGTATCCCTGTTACTCGTTCGAGTTCCATGTCGTCCTGCTGGCGTTCGACCCCGTGCTCGCGCGTCCTGAGATCCGGCGCTACGTCATCGGCCATGACTGCGGGACCGTGATCAACCCGCACATCGTCAAGGGGATGACTCTCGGCGGCATCGCGCACGGCATCGGCGCGGCGCTGCTTGAGGAGTTCGCCTATGACGGCGAGGGGCAGCTCATGACCCAGAGCTTCCTCGATTACCTCATGCCCTCCTCACATGAGGTGCCGGAGGTCCAGATCGTGCACCACTGCACGCCCTCCCCGCTCACCGAGTTCGGCCAGAAGGGATCGGGCGAGAGCGGCTATCTGGGCGCGCCGGCTGCCATATCCGGCGCCATTCACGATGCTGTCCGGCCGTGGGGTGTGCATCTGAATAAACTTCCGATTCGAATGAGCGCGGTGAGCGATGCGATCGCAGCCGCTGAAGAACGAGGCAACAGACCGCAATGATCATCGACGCCCACGCCCACCTCGTCCCGCCGGCGCTGCTGGACGAACTGCGCGACCGCCGCACCGAGTTTCCCTCCGTCACCATGACGGAGAAGGACGGCAGCCTTGCCTTCTCCTTCGCAGGCAAGCCGTCGACCCGGCCGGTTTCGCCCGGCCTCACCAACCTCGCCAAGCGGCTCAGCTGGATGGACGAGAACGGCATCGACCGGCAAGTCGTGGCCGGCTGGCTCGACATGTTCGGCAATGATCTTCCGGCGGAGGAAGGCGCGGAATGGGCCCGCACCATCAACCGCCATCTGAAGCAGGCGGAGCAGGACAGCGGCGGCCGCTTCATCGGCCTCTCCGTCGTGCCGCTGCAGGATGGAGCCCGTGCCGCCGAAGTTTTGCGCGAAGCACATGCAAGCGGGTTCAAAGGCACGATGATCGGCACACAGCCGAAGGGCAAGGGCGGCGTTCTCGACGATGCCGATCTCGACCCGTTCTGGCAAGCGGCCAACGAACTGGGCTCGATCGTCGCCATTCATCCCGTCTTCGACGCCGGCGACGACCGCGTGAAGTTTAGCGGCATGGAGAATGCCGTCGGACGCATCACTGACACGCTGATCGCGGTCAGCCGCATCATCTATTCCGGTCATGTGGAGCGCTATTCCAACGTGAAATTCCTGATCGGCATCGGCGGCGCGGCGCTGCCTTATGTCATCGGACGGCTCAAGCGGAACCATTCGCTTCATCCCGAAGACATGGCCGATCCGGCCAAGGCTCTGTCGATGATGTATTACGACACGCTGCTCCACGATTCCGCGGCTCTGAAGCTGCTGATCGACACGGTGGGCACCGACCGCATCATGCTCGGCTCCGACATGCCCTTTCCTATCGGCGATCCGAGGCCGCGGGCGATCCTCGATGGTGTCGGAATCGATGAGGCGCAGCGGCGCTCGATCGAGGGCGGCCTGGCCGAGAAGCTGTTGGGCGTGTGACGGGAGCCGGGGAGGTACTGCCATGAAAATGGAACTGAACGGTTCTGAAGAGATCGCGGCCAGCAGAGAGCAACTTTGGGAAGGGTTAAACGACCCGGCCGTTCTCACAAAATGCATTCCCGGTTGCAAGGAGATGGTCGAAACCGCTCCCGACAGTTACGACGTTACAATGCAGCTCAAGGTGGCGGCTGTCGGCGGAAGCTTTAACGGCAAGATCGCACTCTCCGACAAGGTCGAGTCGGAGCGCTGCCGGATCGCCGTTTCCGGCGCGGGCTCCCTGGGCACGGGTTCAGGGACGGCTGAATTCACGATCACCGAAATAGACAGCGGCAGGTCGCGGCTCGACTATGCGGGAACGGGCGAGATCGGTGGTCTCGTCGCCGGTGTCGGCCAGCGCATTCTGGGCTCTGTCGCCAAGCATCTCACGAAACAGTTCTTCACGGCTTTGCGCAAGCACTTCGCCGAGCTTGAAAAGTCGGCGACCTGAGACGATGTCACTTTTAGCCTCAGAACAAAGGGAACGCTTCATTGCCGCCCCGGACGGGCACAAGTTGTTCCTTTCGGAGCGCGCCTCCGGCGGGGATCGCCTGCCGGTTCTCTTCCTGAACTCGCTCGCCGCCGACCTGACCATGTGGGAGGGCGTGCGCGACCGCCTAGACCGACCCACGACCGCCTTTGACATGCGGGGACATGGGAGGTCCGATGTCATTCCTGGCGACGCTGACCTTAAGGGGCTGGCTGACGATGCCCTCGCGGTTATGGATGCGGCCGGCCTAGATCGTGCTGTCCTCTGCGGGCTCTCGCTCGGCGGCCTTACGGCCATGTATCTGGCGGAGCTGGTGCCGGATCGCATAGCTGGTCTGGTTCTGGCAAACACCGCGGTAAACTTCCCGCCCGCGCAGATGTGGCGCGACCGCGCGGCCATGGCACGACGCGGAGCCTTCGAGGAGCTCGTACAGCCAACGCTCGAGCGCTGGCTGACTCAGTCCTATCGTGACACCGAGCCCGACGCAGCGGAGAGCGTTCGCAGGATGATCGGCACAATGTCGCCGGAGGGCTATGCTGCAGCTTGTGCCGTGCTCGCCACCGCCGACGTGACGAACGCGCTGAGAGGCTTCAACGGGCCCGTTTTGGCGATCGCCGGCAGGTACGATCAATCGACACCTGTAGCCCGGGCCGAAGAGATCGTTGACCTCGCGCAAGACGGGGAACTCCTGATCCTTGAGGCCGCGCATGTCACCGCCATCGAACGCGCCGCGGAATTCGCCGCCGCACTGGAGAGCTTTTCCGAGCGGATCGAACGCTATGGCTGATCCGAGGCGCGTCATCGTCGGCATTACAGGAGCCTCCGGAACGATCCTCGGCGTTCGGCTTCTGGAATTGCTTCGCCTGATGCCCGATGTCGAGACGCATCTCGTTATGTCGCCTGCGGCAGTGCGCACACTGCTGATCGAGACAAGCTATACAGCCGAGCAGGTGCAGGCGCTGGCGGATCACACGCATAGCTTCAAGGATATCGGCGCGGCGATCGCCAGCGGATCCTTTCGAAATGAAGGCATGATCATCGCGCCCTGCTCGGTGAAAACACTGTCAAGCGTCGCCAATTGCACAAGCGACGACCTGATCGCCCGAGCGGCCGATGTTTGCCTGAAGGAGCGCCGCCGCCTCGTGCTGCTTTTCAGGGAGACGCCTCTGCATGCCGGTCATATCACATTGATGGACCAGGCGACGCGCTCGGGCGCTATCCTGATGCCGGCGGTGATCGGTCTTTATTACCAGCCGCAAACCGTCATGGACGTGATCGATCACCTGGCCGGACGCGCGCTCGACCTCCTCGGCATGGACGCCGGAACGGTTCGCCGCTGGAGCGGCCAGCCCGCAAAAGAAACCAAGAACGATACTTAGAGCAGGCTTTGCGCCTGGTGGGGAGTAGGCTCAGTGACCAATAATCAGAAAAATAGCTATCGCGACCTGCACGATCACATCGAAGCGCTTGATGCGGCGGGACTGCTTGTCCGCGTCGACCGGCCGATCGACAAGGACAGCGAAATGCATCCGCTGGTCCGCTGGCAGTATGTCGGCGGCGTGAAGGAGGAAGAGCGAAAGGCGTTCCTATTCACCAATATCCGCAACAAGGCCGGGCGGGTCTACGACATTCCCGTGAGCTAGGCAATGCAGAATTGCCCCCATATCCCACATTATGGGTAACAGCACGAAACGCCCTGCAAGCAGCATCGTTCCACCTTTATCGCAAAATAGTTCAATAATAACAAAAATGCCTCGCCGGCACTCCCCGCAACCGGCGGCGCTGCGAGCAATCGCGATAAGATCGACGGAATAGATGGGCTGCGGGCGAGATAACTGTCGGTGATGTCAGGCAGCGAGCGGTTGGCCGGTTCTCTGCACCAGCCAGGAGATGCCGGAATGACCGACCGATCCTCCTTCGATTGAGTTCCCTACATACCGCGCGGCATGGCCGCGACAGACGTTCTATGAAGCCGGGCTACGCTGCCCATGCCCTTCGCCCTCGGCGCGCCGAGGAGTTCGCGCACCGACCTATCGGCGAGATTCGCGTTTCGTTCCGCCGATAAAGCATGCCAGCCGCCTTGCTCACAACCAGCGAGACCGGCCATAGAATCCGACTGAAGGGGCGAGGTTTTCGCCCGCCCCTTCGCAGCACATGAATCAAGGCGGTGACAACTGCCTGTCGCGCAGCGATCCTATTTGAACTTGTCGCGCATGCCGGCGATGCCCGGGATGCGGCTCACAAGGTGGTCATGGGCGGGATCGAAATACTGAACCAGGCCGCGCTGGGTGCGGCCTACAAGGATGGTAAAGACATAGCCCTGATGGCCGGGAGACGCGACCGTGGGATGGTACCCGCTGGGAAGCAGATACGTATCGCCATTGAGAACCATCTCCGCACGGGGCGTTTCGCCCGGCTCGTAGTGTAATTGAGCGCCGAAGCCGCTCGGTGGGTTGTAGCGGTAATGGTATAGTTCGGCGTGGCTGGTCTCGCCTTCCCTATCCTCGTCATGCTTGTGCGGCGGATAGCCCGACCAGCACCCCTCCTCGCAATATAGTTCGCTTACCAGAAGCGACGCCACACGATCCGTGGCATTCTGGCCGAGAATATGGAAGATCTCGCGCTTCGACTTGGTTTGCGACGAGCCGACGACGACACTTTCAACCTCTTCGGGCGTTATCCGGAAAGGAGCGAAATCGGCTTTCGACGATGCCCCGGCAAGCGCGATCTCGACAGGCCCGCCGATTGCTTCGAACACCATGCGGCGGCCAGTGCCGGCATAGACGGAATCCGCCTTTCCTTCCCAGATGGAGCGCCGCTTGCCGACCGCTTCGAAACGGGTGTCGTCGACATCGATATTGCAGGTGCCAGACATGACGACTGCAACGATCTCGGTGTCAGGCACCGTAAGGCTGACAGGAGTGCCGGGCTCGCAGCGCAACAGGTTGAAATAGACTTCAGGAAGCACCGGGTTCGATGCATCGACGATGGCGTTGTTTTGGTTGTCGTGATTGCGGATGACAAAGGGCATAGGGAGGATAAGCCTTTCGAGCTCTATGGGAGAAGATTTCAAATAGCCGCCGTGAGGCCGCCATCGACGAACAACACATGGCCGGTCACGAAGTCGGACGCCGGCGCGGCCAGGAAGACTGCAGCCGGCCCGACCTCTTCGGGCCGTCCCCAGCGCCGCATCGGGGTGCGGCTTTCCAGCCAGCCGGAAAATACCGGGTCCTCCGCGAGTACCGTGTTCATCTCCGTGGCGAAATAACCTGGCGCGATCCCGTTCACCTGGATGTTCAGCGGCCCCCACTCCACCGCGAGGGCACGGGTGAGCATCTTGAGCCCCGCCTTTGCGGTCGAATATGGCGCCACCGTCGGACGCCCCAGATCGGCAAGGACAGAGATCGTGTTGATGATTTTCCCGCCGCCGCGCGCGCTCATCGTGCGGGCAGCGCGCTGCATCATCCGGAATGGTGCGGCCAGATTCGTGTCGAGCACGCGGTTCCAATCATCGGGATGAAACTCCATCGCTGGCGCGCGATGCTGGATGCCGGCATTGTTGACGAGGATGTCCACCGCTCCGGATTGTGCCTCGCTTTGGTCGATTACGGCGGCACATGCTTCAGCGTCGGTCAGGTCCGCAGAAATCCACTCCGCCGCTGCGCCCTGCTCGTCCAGGCACCGCACGGCCCTTGCGAGCTTCTCCGCGTTGCGGCCGACCAGAACCACGCGGGCACCGGCGGCAGCCAGGGCGGATGCCATGGCAAATCCCAGCCCAGAACCTCCGCCGGTGATAAGCGCCTTGCGCCCGTCGAGGCGGAACGGGGAACTGCTCTGTTGCTCCATCACCATGGATTCACCCAATTGAGAGGTTTCTCGCCCCGTAGAATTCGCACCGCCTCCTCTCCCGCGCGCCGCTGCAGCGTCGAGACGGTGGCCTCCGAGTACCAGCCGGTATGATCGCTCAGCACCACCTGGTTCAGTTGCAGCAGGGGATTGTCCCGCGCAGGCGGCTCTTTGCTCAGCACGTCCAAGCCCGCCCCCATGAGATGCCCCGAGGAAAGCGCGGCCGCCAGCGCCGTTTCATCGACATGGGAGCCGCGCGACGTGTTGATCAGGATGGCACCCTTCTTCATCCGCGCGAGGAACGATTGGTCCACAAGCGGCTTTGCCGGATCGCCACCCGGCGCATGCAAGGAGATGATGTCCGAACGCGCGGCGAGTTCGGGGAGCTCAACCAGTTCCACTCCATTGGACGCTGCCTGCTCCCGTGACAGGAAAGGATCGTGGATAAGCACGTCCTGGATGCCGAAGGCCGTAAAGCGCCGGTGAACCGCCTTCGCGATGCGCCCATAGCCGACCAGCCCCAGCGTCTGGCCAGCGATGCGATGGACGAGTTCCGCCTGCCCCACCCCCCACGTGCCACGACGAACCGCCGCGTCCCTGGTGACGATTCGACGTGCGACGGCGAGGTAGAGAGCCAGCGTATGATCGGCCACTTCGATATCGGCCCCATAGTCGGGAATGTTGGCGACCATGATCTTCTGCGCGCGGGCCGCCTCGAGATCCACCCCGTCCACACCAACGCCGTAGCGCACGAGGCCAAGGGCATTGGTGCAAAATGCCAGGAGCTGCGCATCGAAGCGCGTGTCGCGGACGAACAGGATCCTGGCGCCCGCCAGCAGATCGTTGCGCTGCCCGGCCGGCAGATCGGCCGGCAACCGCCGAAGCACGACCCCGACCTGCAACAGGAGGTCGCGTTCGATACTGTGGTCGGCGTAGCCCGGCTCGATTACCAATGCGTAGTCTTGCATGACCGATCCGTCAGTTGCGTGCCTGGAAGATCGCTTCCACTTCGACGGCCGAGCCGCCTGCCAGGGCGACATTGCTATGGCCGGTCCGCAGATGTGCACCGAAGATGGGCCCGAAAACATTGACCAACAGCAGCGATGCGCCATTCACCACCTCACCGATCTCGGCGAAATCCGGCGTGGCCGAGACGGCGACGCTGATCTTGAACGCGCGCCAGAGACGCAGGTCGCCGGTGCTCTGATGCACAAGCGAGAGAACGTTCAACATGGCCAGTTGAGCGCTTTCCTGGCCTTGTTCTACCGTCAGCTCGGCACCCAACCGGCCTCTATAAAGCGGGCCGCTGGCATTGTGCGCGACCTGCCCCGAGGTGAACAGGAGATCGCCGGAGCGGCGTGTGGCATGAAACCATTCCGCACGCAGCTTCCGCGTGTCAAGCTTCAGGCCGAGGGCCTCAAGACGCTCATAGGGGTCGAAGACTTCATTGGGCGGTTGAATAGACATGGAAGCTCCAAGTGTTTCTCTAAGATTCAGGACCAACATTGCAGATGAGCAGCCGAGCTGATGGCGTCGCACTCACTTGGCAGTCTTCCCCGACCGGGACGAAAGCCGCCTGCCCCGCCTCCAGCACCAGGGCGTCGCCGGCCTCTTCCGCAAGCGAGACCGACCCCTTCAGCACTTTCACGAGGTTTTGGCCGGGCTCCAGGCGAGAAGCGGGGGCCCCCGCGGCAAAGTCCCTTCGGATGACACGGAAGCGACCCGTCGGTTCCTCGAACAGAACCTGTTCGGACGCTCCGATGACTTCGGCCATCAGCGAGGCAAGGCGGATTGGCGTAAAGACCGAGCCGGGGGCCGCTGGTCGGGCCGGCGTGAAGCTCACCGCGAATTTCAGGACCGGCACCGTCTGTCCCCACTGGTAGGTAAAGCTGGGCGGCAGCACAAAGGCGTCACCCGCGCTCACGACCGTGTCCGTTCCATCTCCGGCCGTGAGCACCACCTCGCCCTCCAGCAGGATGGAGAATTCGAAATCGGGACGCTGCTTTGGCCGGATCCGATAGGGTGTCGCACCCCAAACGACACAGCTGACCCCGCTGTCGGAGTGGTAGGTGTGGCCCGTGATGACCGGGTCTCCGCGTTCGAGAATCTCCGGAGGAAGCGGTGGGCGAGGCGAAAGGCCGGATGGGCCACCGGCGGAAAGAAGGATTATCGACATCGATTGATCTCTTGTTCAGCCGGCCCGCAGCCACTCGGCGCGAAGTTGGGGAGAGCTCAAAACAGCCGGGTTGGCCAGACGCCGCGGCACCCTGCGCTGGACGAAATCGGCAATTGCATCGATGGCGCCGCCGATCTGCATCTCCTGCATCTCGACCGCCGTCCCCGCCATGTGGGGGGTAACGATGACATTGGGGAGCCGCATGATGGGACTGGCCGACGGTTCTTCCGCCAAGACATCGAGACCGGCTGCGCGTATGCGTCCATCCCGCAGCGCCTCGTAAAACGCTTCTTCATCCAGAACGCCGCCGCGCCCGATATTGATGACGGTTGCGTCAGCGCGAATGAGACCAATCCGCCGGCGGTCGATCAGCTTTTCGGTCGAAGCATTGATCGGCAGACACAGGATGATGATGTCCGCGGTGGCCAGGAGATTATCGAGTTCCAGCCATTCCACATCCGCGTATACGGAATGCTCGAAGGAGCGGCGGCGCTGATACCCGTAGATTTTGCCGACCGAGAGGCCACCCAGTTTCTTGATGATGCTCGTTCCTATCTGACCGAGCCCCACCACGCCGACGGTTTTTCCGGCCAGCTTGCGCGCCGGCGGGGTTCCGGCGGGCATGGCAGGGTCCCAGCGGCCCTCCCGCGCAGTGATAGCGTGGTGGATGGTTGCGGGACGCATGGCGAGAAGCGTCAGAAGTACGGCATGTTCAGCGACCACATCGGCGTTAAGCCCGGCATTGTTGCTGAACAGGATCCCCAGCTCCTCCGCCGCGTGGATATCGAGCACCCCCGGGTGTTCCAACCCGGTTCCCGACTTATGGATATGTTTCAGGCTCGAAGCGGAAGCCAGGAATTCGCGATCGATGTCGAAGGCGAGAGGCCATCTGAAGCCCAGCACATCGGCGCCTGCCATCAGTTCGAGCACGCGAGCTCGCGCATCCGTGCGGCTGGCAAAAGGCACGACATCGTGCCCCGGCAAGCGGGCACGAGCGGCCTCCGCGAGGGTCTCTTCCAGGACTATACGCATCTGTGGTTGTCTCCGTGAAGCAATCGCAAACCTGACGACGGCAGGATGCGCTGAACTCATTCGGGCGGGTATTTCACGCCGATCTGGTCCAGATAGGTCGGGTATTTGGTTGGATCGTAGTAATACTTCGACAGTTCCGGACGGTATTTGTCCTGAACACTTCTATTGAGGTGGGTGGCCGGAACGTCCTCAGGAGCCTGAATGGGCTTGTACTTCACTGCCCTGGTCTGGACGTTGCTGTAATAGTCGCGAATGCTTTCAAGCAGTGCCGGCTTCAGAAGCAGGTCAACGATGGTCATGCCTGCGACCTTGGCTGCCGCCGAGACACCCTTATAGGCAATAGGTGTCGCCATCGACACGGCTGAACTCCAGTGATGCCCTATCGCGCCAGGAATATTGGAGGGGTAGCGCAGCCGGATTGTCGGTACTTTCCAGGTGACGTCGCCTATATCGTCCGACCCCCCGGAAGTGGGTCCCATGAGCGGCGGGGTGATCGGAGGCACCACCGTGCGCAGGCCGATCTGTTCGGCATCAAGATGCTTCTGGACGGCTTTGGCGAGCGCGATGTCGGCCTCGCTCCAGGCAGGCATGCCGACGGCCTCGATGTTCTTGTGTACAGCCTGGGCCAACGGCAGATTGTAGTGATGCGGCCAGGCGACGCCCAGCAATTCGGAGGTAAACGTGGTGCCCGTCATCAGCGCTGCACCCGCGGCGATATCATGCGCGATATCCACCATTGCGCGGACGCTCTCGGCACTGGAATCCCGGAAATAATACCAGACAGATGCCCTGTCTGGCACGACATTGGGCTGCCCGCCCCCATAGGTGATCACGTAATGCGAGCGCTGGCGCGGATGCAGGTGCTCGCGTCTGAAGTTCCAGCCGACATTCATAAGCTCGACGGCGTCGAGAGCACTGCGGCCGAGCCAGGGAACGCCCGCGGCGTGCGCGCTTTTGCCGTGGAACGTGAACTCCACCGACGCTGCGCCGAGGGACTCCCCCTCCCCTCCCTGTACCGTGAAGTCGTTGGAAACATGCATGCTGAGTACGACATCCACGCCCTGCAGCACCTCGGAATTTGCGACATAGGCCTTGCTGGCTATCTGCTCTTCCGCGATACCCGGCCATAGATGAAGAGTGCCAGGGAGGCTGTCACGTTCCATGATCTCCTTGGCAGCAAGCGCTGCGACGATGGCGACGGCCATCCCGGAATTGTGGCCCTCGCCATGACCCGGAGCACCTTCCACGAGAGGCTCCGGGTGGGGAACGCCCGGTTTCTGCGACAGGCCGGAGAGAGCATCGATATCGGAATTGAGCGAGATGACGGGCCCACCTTGACCCCAGACCGCAACCCATTGAGTCGGAATGCCAATCACCTGCCGTATGATGGTGAAACCCGCCTTTTCCAGGAGGCCGGTCATGTAGCGTTCGGATTCGAATTCCTGGAAGCCCAGCTCAGCAAAGCTGAACAGGCTGTCGACGATCTCCTGAACCAGCTTGGAGCGCTTCTCTACACCCTCTGCGATGTCCCGCTTAAGAACTTCAATGCGTTCGGACGATACGCCATCCACCGGAATCATTCGAAAATAGCCCCCTACTGGCAATATTTCACGCAACCACGTTAGGCATACGCCAGCTCTTTCAGGTGCCGCGGCGCTGCATCGATGAGCTTTTTTGTGTAATCGTGTCCGGGGTTCTTAAGAACTTCCTCCGTATATCCGGATTCCACGATCTTTCCGCGATGCATTACGATGACTCTGTCACAAATATACCTGATAACACCGAGATCATGAGAAATGATCACATAAGACATTCCCCGCTCCCGACGGAGTTTGTTCAGCAGGTTTAGGATGGTCGCCTGAACGGAGACATCCAGCGCGGAGACCGGCTCGTCGGCGATGATGAGGCGTGGATTTCGAGCAAGCGCACGCGCAATACCCACCCGTTGCCTCTGGCCTCCGGAAAGCTGATCGGGTCTGCGGCTTGCCATTGCTTCGGTCAAACCGACCTCGGCAAGAAGCTGACCGACACGCTTGCGCCTCACCTCTTCGTCCGGCTCAACAGCCAAAAGCGATTCTTCGATGCTGCGTGCCACGCTGAAACGGGGGTTCAGCGACGATGAACTGTCCTGAAACACGAATTGCACTTCGCGTCGCCATTGATCGACGCCGGCCGGGGCAAGCATTGCAACCGATCGATCGCGAAACAGGATGTCGCCAGTCGTGGGGGTCTCCAGCCCTACCATCATCCGAGCGACCGTCGTTTTTCCGGAACCGGATTCACCGACGATGCCGAGTGCCTCACCGTCCGAAATAGACAACGAGACATTGCTCACGGCAGGTATCTTGTTATGCTGGCGGAAATTCAGCAGGTTCCGCTCGCCAAAGACCTTGCTGACGGCCCGGACCTGCATGATCGGTTCCGGGTCTCGTTCCAGCCTCGTCACCGAGGGCAGTATCTGGCCCGCTGTGGCAGGCAGCTCGATACGATCGCCCCTATTGTTATGGCAGGCCGCCCAATGGTTCGTCCGCGCGATATATTCCAAGGGTGGGTCTATACGGGCGCAAATCTCGCTGCTGAAACTGCAGCGCGGCCGCAGCGCACAGCCGGCTGGCAAGTCGATCAATGGAGGTGGCAGCCCCTCCAGCCCTTGGAGCGGCATGTCCGGCCCATGATCTATGCTCGGCATGGCTGCGACGAGTGCCGCAGTATAGGGATGACTGCTTTTTCTAATGACGTCGGCGGTGTTGCCATTCTCGATTATACGCCCGGCATACATGACCGCCACGCGGTCCACCCGTTCGCGCACCACGCCCAGATCATGGGTGACCATGAGCACGGCCAGACCAAGTTCCGCGCGCAGCTTGTCTATCAGATCAAGTATCTGCTTTTGGACACTGGCATCGAGGGCCGTTGTCGGCTCATCGGCGATGAGCAGTTTCGGCCCTCGCGCAAGCGCCATGGCGATGACCACCCGCTGGGCAAGACCGCCTGACAGTTCGTGCGGGTACTGGCGTAGTCTTGCGGCGGGATTTGTGATGCCAACCGCCTCGAGCAGTTCCATGCTCTTGAGATAACTCGCTCTCAGCGACTTGCGATCCTGTGGCAGCATGGCCTCCACCAGCTGCGTGCCGATGAGCATGCGCGGGTTGAGCGCCTTCATCGGATTTTGGAAGATCACGCCGACACTGTTCCGACGCACCTCACGCCACGACGCCGCGTCGGCGCCATGCATGTCCAGATTGCCCACGATGAAGCGGTCGGCCCTAAGCGTGGCAGCCTGGGGCAGCAAGCCGGCTATGGCCATGGAAGTGATCGTCTTCCCGCAGCCGGATTCGCCCACGAGGCCCACCGCCTCGCCGCAATCGATCTGCAGCGAAACGCCCCGGACCGGATGGACGGCACCCGCACGGGAATGGATTTCGATCTGCAGGCCCGCGATGTCTAGGAAGCTCATTGCAGTTCGTCTCCCCGGACGGAGTACACGTCTGCAAGCCAATCCCCGACCACCTGCGCGCACCACATCACCGCCACCAGCGCAATCCCCGGAAACATCGCCACCCACCAGGCATTGGCAAGTTGCGCCTGGCCTTCCGATACCATCATTCCCCAATCGGCCGTCGGCGGCTGAACGCCAATTCCAAGGAAGCTCAGGGCGGCTTCCATCAGAAGCGCCTGCGAGAAATTCGCAGTGCCGGTAACGGCGAGGATCGGAATCGTGCTCGGCAGGATATGGCGCAGCACGATGGATTCTTCTCCGATGCCTGCGAGACGTGCCGCCTCCACGAAGGCCAGGTTCCTCACGGTCATGACCTGGCTTCGCACCACGCGGAAATGCATGGTCCACGATTCGAGCGCGATCACGATGATCAGGTTCGTGATGCTCGCTCCGAACAGCACCAGGATGAGCAGCGCCAAAACCAGGCCGGGAATGGACATCTGGATATCGGCTAGCCGGCTCAGCACGGAGTCCGTGAGACCCTGCCTGTAACCCGCCAGCAGCCCCAATCCCAGTCCCATGAGAACGGCGGCGGCAGCAGCGGAAAAGCCCACAAAGAGCGGCGGAATACCGCCCCAGATCACGCGCGCGGCGATATCGCGGCCGAGCAGGTCGGTGCCGAATGGATGCTGCGGCGATGGTGGCAGCAGCATCGCCATGAGATCCTGTTTGTAGGGATCGAGGCCGAGCAAGGGCGCCGAGAAAGTTGTAACGACCATTGCCGCAAGCGCCACAAGAGCGACCGTGACGGTCAGTGGGGGAAGTCGGCGCCGGGCTGGTGCCGCCGAGGAGGTGGAAACGGCGCTCATCGGTTTTGCGCCCGCGGATCGATGATGACGACCAGGATGTCGACAAGCAGGCTTGCCAGATTGTAGCCCAGACAAATCAGTATCACGGCGGCCAGCGCCACCGGATAGTCGCGTGAGACGACCGATTGAACGAGAAGTTGTCCAACGCCCGGATAGGCGAAGAGGGTTTCAACGACGACCGCCCCCGCGAGAACACCGCCGAGCTGCAAGCCGATGAGCGTGGTGACCGGTGCCAGCGCGTTGATGGCATTGTGGCGGATGCGGACGGCCCGCTCCGATATCCCTTTCGCCCGGGCGGTCAGGATATGCTCATCGAAACGGGTCTCGTTCATGGTCGAGCGGAACAGCCGCGCGACATTGGGCGCGACATAGCAGGCAAGGGTCACGATCGGCAGGATCAGATTGCGCCAGCTCGAAAACCCGCTGGTCGGCAGCCAGCGCAAAGTAAGGCTGAAGAGGTAGATGAGCAGCAGCCCCATGAAGAAGTTGGGGACCGACTGAACGAACATAAGGACGCGAATTGGGATGGTTCGCATCAGCGCGTTTTGGCTCGACGACGAAAGATAACCAATCAGCAGACCGAGAGCCGACCCAAGCACGACGGCAGTGAAGCCAAGGAGGAGCGTGTTCGGCACCCTCATCAAAACTTCCTGAAAGGCCGGCCGCGCCGTGTAGAGGGAGTTCGGGAAGATCCCCTGCGTCACGTTCAGCAGGAAGTCGAGATATTGCTTGTGAAGCGGCTGGTCGAACCCGTACTGACGGGCCAGTTCGGCGACCTGTTCGGCAGTTGCGGTCTCGGGCGCCAAAACCTCCGCCGGGTTCCCGGTCGCATAGAGCATCAGGAAAACGATCGTCACCGCGCCCCACAAGGCAACGACCGCGCCAAGGCTCCGCCGAACCAGGAAAGCCGGTTCTATCGGCGAGCGGAGGCGGGCACGCAGAGCCCCGAACCTTGAAACTGTCGTCACAGAATCGTCCTCGATCCATCGGCGAGGGTGGGTTGAAGGCCACCCTCACCAGAACATCATTGGGCCGGGCGCATGTCCGATGCCCGGGGGCGGTCATCGGGTCGCGGGGTCCACTCGATGTTCTTGCTGATGGCGTATGTGAAAGGCTGCGGCCACAGATAAACCAGCTGGGCGTCATCCGCGAGGATACGGTTGGCTTCCCGGATGAGCTCCGCTTGCTGTTCGATTGTGGTTGCAGCTTTCACCGCATCGACCTTGGCATCGTAGCTCGCGTTCGCCGGACCCCAAGTATAGCGTCCTTTGCTGGTGAACTGGTTCATGACCTCGGTCGACGTACCGGTCGTCGAGGAAAAGCCGAGATAAACGAGATCGGTCCCGTTCTCGGCATTGGTGATGAACGAGGTCCAGATCGCAGTCGGGACGATGTTCAATTCCACCGTAACGCCAACTTCGGCCAGCTGGGCGGCAATCGCCTGCGCCGCCTGCGGAGCCTGCAGATACTCTTCGCTAACGCCAAGCGACAGGGTCAGCCCGTTTTCATATCCTGCCTCGGCAAGAAGCTGGCGCGCTTTATCCGGATCGTAAGGCCATGGTGTCATGGTCTCGTCAAACCCGACCTGGCCCGGAATGAGCGCCTGCGTGGAAGCGGGCGAGGTGTGACCGCGATAGATCGTCTTCGTGATCAGCTCCTTGTTGATGGCGTAGTTCAGCGCCTGCCTCACACGCACGTCCTTCACATTATCCCGCAGCATATTGAAACGCAGGACATGGACGCGGCGCCCCGGAATGGCGCCTACTTTAAGGTCCTCGAGCGAGGACAGCTGCTCGACATCCAGCGGAGAAATACCGTTGGCGAAGTTCAGTTCGCCGCTGCGCAAGGAGGTCACTCGCGTCTGGTTGTTTCCGATCACGCGGTAGATCGCGTTTTCGAACGCAGGCTTCTCGCCGAAATAGTTCTCGTTGCGCTTGAGCGTGACATGTGACGCAAAGTCATAATCGACGACGGTGTAGGGGCCTGACGGATTGACCTCGACCTTAGGATTGTGCGTTTTGGCCCATTCCGGAGCGATGAAGGATATCGCGCTCAGGCGGCGCGGCAGTTCGAGCCAGGGCGTGGATGTCTTGATGATGACCGTCTCGGCATCCGGCGCCTCAACGCTGGTTATCAGGTTGAAGTCCGTTATCACGGTCGCCTGGGTCGCGGGATCCATGAGCCGCTTGAAATTCCACACCACGGCATGGGCGTCGAGCGGCTCCCCGTTGGCGAATTTTGCACCCGGTACCAGCTTGAACGTGAACTCCTTGCCGTCAACATCACTCCATTCCCGGGCGAGATTGCCCGTCAGATTGCCGTCCACGAAGGATGCCGTTGTCAGCGACGAATAGACCTGGCTCATGATGGACAGGTCCTGGACTGTGCGCGCGAATGCTGGATCGAAGGTCAGCAGCGGCAGCGATGCAACCGTTACGGTATCCTCGGCAGCAAGGGCCGGAGCCCCACCGCCTGGAATAGCCACTGCTATCAGGCCCGCAACCGCGGCGACCAGAAGCTTGTTTCGCATGATATTCCCCTCATTCTTGTTTTTTGGTGGAAGAGTTCCCTGCAGATCACCCGCGGCCGATTTCCTCCGGATAGGGTAGTCCGAGGTTGTCGCGCAGGGTTCCGGGTTCGTATTCCGTGCGGAAGCAGCCTCGCGCCTGCAAGGCAGGAACCAGCAGGTTGGTAATGCGTGCAACGCCACCTGGCTGATAGAGCGCGGACATGTTGAAGCCGTCTGCGCCGCCCAGATCGAAGCGCTCCTCCATCTCCGCCGCGATCTGCTCCGCAGCGCCCACGGGCGACCAATGTCCGCCCGCAGTGCAATTGTGCTCCACGAGCTGGCGGATGGTGAAACGACGCTCGACGCTCATATAGCGATAGAGCTCGTAGCGCGATTGCATCACCTGAATGGAGGATGTTTCCGGGAAAGCTTCGGCCGGGATTGCTTCATCGAGATCGTAGGCCGACAGATCGACGCCCGGCAACAGATCCTGGAGCTGCGCCACACCAACCTCGAAATTGATGAGATCGTTGAGCTGCCGGTGCATCGACAGCGCCTCGGCCTCGGTCTCACCGATTACAGGAGAGCACCCGGGCAGGACCTTGATATGATCCGGGTCCCGACCGGCCTTCGCCGTCCGTGCCTTCAGATCCGCGTAGTATTCCTGCGCCTCTTTCAGCGTTGGCGAAAGCGCGTAGACCATATCGGCATAGGCGGCCGCGAGATTTTTTCCGCTTTCCGAGGTACCGGCCTGGACGTAGACCGGCCGCCCCTGCGGGCTGCGCGGCAAGTTCAACGGACCGGTAATGCGGAATATCTCTCCTTCGTACTTCTCGATGTGGACATGCGATGGATCGCCGAAAATGCCACGCTCGCGATCCATGACGAGAGCCGCCTTGTCGACGCTGTTGAACAGCCTGCTGATGACTTCGACATATTCCGCGGCCCGTTTGTGACGCGCGCTATGATCAAGCATGGGCTTGTCGGAGTAATGATGCGCCCCGTCGTAGGAGGTGACGATGTTCCAGCCGGCCCGCCCCTTTGAAAGGTGGTCCAGCGAACTGAGCTGACGTGCGACGTTGAAAGGCTCGGTGAAGGTGGTTGAAAGAGTGCAGACAACACCGATGTTCTCGCTGATCGCGGCCAGCGCCGAGCCAAGCGTCACCGATTCAAGAAAGCGCAGAGGACGGACCGGGAAAAGCTTCTGGCTATGCAAGGGACTGTCGGCGAGGAAGATGAGGTGGATCTTCGCTTTCTCCGCCAGTCGTACCGCGTCCCGGTAAAGACTGAGGGAGTAAGCCTCCTCCACACGGCTATCGGGCTTGCGCCAGGAGGCTTGGTGCATCCCGACCCCGTTCAGCATCAGGCCCAGGATCATTTTGCGCTTGCGCTCTGCCATGGCAGCCTGCCCTTCCCATCTGAAAAGATATTTGTATGATAACTAGACATACGATATTCATTCATGTCAATAGTAATATATTGCAAAGGTCCCGCAGCAGAGCGGCGCGGTTTTCAACGCGGCACCCGGAGTGCGGGGGAAGAGGGAAGAACAAGAATGAATCGGCCGTTCATCGGAGAGCTGCTCGACCCGCCACCCAGTCTCGCATCGATGGTTGCCAAGAGACTGCGCGAAGAAATCGAACAGCGACGGTTTCCCCTCGGCACGTCCTTTCCTACGGATGCAGAATTGGCGAAGGCGTTCGGCGTAAGCCGGACGGTGGTGAGGGAAGCCGTCTCGTCGTTGCGGGAGGCCGGGCTCATCTCGACCCAGCGGGGGCGAGGCTCGATCGTGATCGCCTATACTGCCTCGCCCGGCTTCAAGATCACATCCGAAGAGTTGGACTCGGCTGACCGGTTATTGCAGCTCTATCATTTTCGTTCCCTGATCGAGACCGAGGCCGCGGGGCTTGCCGCGCAAAAGCGTACGGACGAAGACATCCAGCGCATCTATGAGGCTTTGGAGCGCGGCAACCACCTGGACACTTTCGATTCCGCCATCGCAGCCGATATCGATTTCCACGTGGCGATCGCGCAGGCGACACAGAACGAGTATTTCCTCCGCCTGATGGCCACGATCCGCACGGCTACGACCGCCCGGGCACTCCTGCGCTATGACAGCGATAGGGATTCCTACGTCGATTTCTATCGCACGGTGGTGCAGAAGGAGCATCTCGGCATAGCAGATGCGATCCGTGGCGGCCTGCCGGCAAAGGCGCGCCAGCTTCTGAAAAAGCATCTCGGCGGTCGCCGCTACAACGCCCTCCTCAAGTCAGCAGCCACACAGGCCAGTGCCTGAGCTGTCCATTCTCCCAGCCGGAAGGAATGACGCGTGACCGATCAAGCCAGCCATCCGCAAATCGACATCGGCCGCTTCTGGAAAGCCATGGGCGCACGGGCGGTCGGAGCCGCCGTCGTTGCTGCTCGGGATGAAGCCGGGCCGGCTGGTTTCCTGGCCCTGTCGGCTACGCATTTGAGCGCCTCGCCGCCGATCCTGATGGTATCCATCGGGCTCCAGACCTCGGCACTGGCCACCATCCTCAACAGCCGCCACTTCTCCATCAATTACCTCGCGGACCACGATGCGGAACTGGCCGATATCTTCGGCGGCAAGAGCCCGCGCAAAGGCGCCGACCGTTTCGATGAAGAGCGATGGACCACCCTGTCCTCGGGTGCGCCGATCCTCAAAGGGGCGATCGGCTCTTTGGACTGCCACTTGGAAGAGACCATCGAGCGTCACGGCTCGGTGATCGCGTTGGGCCGCCTCGTCGGGTTTTCACTCGATGGCATCGCCGCCCGTCCCCTGGTGAGCTTCGCCGGTCGGATGGGCATCTGAACTCAGTCAGGACAAAGCCTTCATGAGTATCTCTGTTACTGTTTATAGGGGCGATCCGGCCGTGGATTCGCGCGGCTTCCGCCAGTGCCTCGGCCAGTTCAGCACCGGTGTTACGATCATAGCGACGGAACATGACGGGCGAAGAGCGGGGGTGACGGCAAATTCGTTTTCTTCGCTCTCGCTCGATCCCCCGCTGATACTCTGGTCCATAAGCCGCACCTCCCGCGCTTTCCCCATCTTCTCCGAGGCAACGCATTTCGCTGTCAGCATTCTCGCAGAAGACCAGATTCCTGTGTCCCAGCGCTTTGCAAGCAAGGAAGAGGACAAGTTCGCCTCGATAGACTGGTGTCCAGGCCAGAACGGAGCGCCGGTCATCAAGGGCTCCGCAGGACGCCTGGAATGCACGAGGCATTCCGTTCTCGACGGCGGGGATCATCTTCTTATCATCGGTCGGGTGACGCATTTCGAGCGTGAGGAGCGCAAAGGGCTCATCTTTTCTCAGGGACGTTACAGCATTGGCCTCGACCATCCGGTCCTGCGCTCGGAAACGAGCAGCGCCGGTGCGCCCCTGACCGCGGGCGAGGCCAGTCTTGGATCTCTGGTTTTCAAGGCACATCTGAAGTCGTCGCGCAGTTTCGATGCGGACCGGGCTGCGCTGGGTTTCTCGATTGGCCAGGCCAGGATCCTGTATGTCCTCTCCGAACATCCATCGCTTCCGTTCGAAGAACTGGTAAGCCTGTCGAACTTTCCCTCACAAACCATTGAGGATGGCCTTACCGACCTCACTGCGACAGGTGGCGTGAAACGCAATGCTGACGGGACCTTCTGCCTCACCGACAAGGGGAGAGAGTTGCGCGCTACCATTCGAGAGCGAAGCCTGTCCCGCGAAACCGAGATGCTGCGGCACATAGCGCCCGAAGAGCTGGCAACGGCAAAGCGGGTCTTGGAACGGTTCATCACTCAGGCGGATACCGCCCGCTGATCGTAAGCACCGATGGGATTCAAGGACGCGAATGAACAAGTTCGAGCGACTGTCAGCGGCCTTGGCCGGAGAGGAAGTGGACCACATTCCCTCCGGCTTCTGGCTGCACTTCGAAGAAGATCGATGGTTCGGGAAGTCGGCGGTCGACGCTCACGTCGAGTTTTACGATCAGACCGACGTCGATATCCTGAAGATCATGAACGAGTACCGTTATCGGATGCCCGAGCCGGTTACCTCGTTCAGTGATTGGGCCAAGTGGAAACCGCTCGGCGTGCGGAACGGCTATTACCAGGGCCAGCTCGACCTCATCAAGGCGCTGAGCGACCGTCTCGGCACGACCGTTCCGTTGTTCGCGACCATTCATGGGGTCTATATCTGCGCATTCCATGGCAGCAGGCGTCCGGAGTGCACCTTCGACGATCCGCACCTGCTGACTGAGCATATTCGCGTCAACCCCAAGGCCGTCGCACCAGCGCTCGATGCCGTGACTGACACGTTGATCGAGCTGTCGCTTGCCTCCATCGAAGCCGGTGCAACGGGCATCTACTACAGCTCTATAGGCGGGGAAAAATTTCGCTTCGACGCCGAAACCTTCGAGACACACGTCAAACCGTTCGAGCTCCGCATTCTCAAGGCGATCAATCAGGCACGGGTTCCGGTCATATTGCACATCTGCAAATCCGACACGCGCCTTTCGAGCTACGTCGATTATCCCTGCGACGCCGTGAACTGGGCCGTGCACGAGAGCGACCACGGCCTCGCCGCCGGGCGAGCCCTGTTCGGAAAGCCGGTGCTCGGCGGCTTGGACGATCGCAGCGGAGCGCTGGTGGAGGGTGACGTTGAGGATATCGCCCAAGCAGTGAATAGGATCGTGACCGAGGCAGGGAGAACCGGCTTTATCCTCGGAGCCGATTGCACATTGCCCACCGACATCTCGATCGACCGCGTGCGAATGGCCATCAATTCGGTGCGTTCGCTGTAGGAGAAAGACGGCCAGATGGGAAAGCCGAAGATCGCCATCATTGTCACCGGCGGGACCATCGATACGCTGGGGGAAGGCCGGCTTGATCTGTTCGAATATGCGCGCCACCAGCGCTGGTTGACGCCAGAGGGATTGGTGGCTTCGATACCCGAGCTGGCGGAAATTGCTGATACCACCGTTGTGGAGATGCCGCGCTTTGGCGTCGCCTCCTTTTCCGTCAGCGACTGGCTCGCGCTGCACGACGCGATAACCGAAGCGGCGCGAGAAGGTGCTGACGGTGTCGTCGTCACCCAAGGGACGAATTACGTCGAGGAGAATGCCTATTTCCTCTCCTTGGCGCTCAAGCAGGATGTGCCTGTCGTACTTACGGCTGCAATGCGCCCCGCGTCCGGCATGGGCAGCGACGGCTTCATGAATCTTGTGGATGCGGTTCGTGTCGCAAGCAATCCGGCCAGCCAGGAGCACGGCGTGACCGTCGTCATCAACACCCAGATCCATGCCGCACGCGAGGTCGTAAAAGGCCATACGCATGCCCTCGAAGCATTCGAAAGTCCCCATACGGGACCGCTCGGAGAGGTGCTGCCCAATGGCAAGGTCATCTATTATCGCCGTGGTTTGAAGCGGCATTCCCACAAAACTCCGTTCCGGCTGGGTGAAATGAGCGCCGGCGATTGGCCTCGCGTTGATATCATCCTCTCCTATTACGGCGGCGACGGGAGCTTGGTGGACGCCGCGGTCCAGCTCGGCGCGCGCGGTCTTGTCAGCGCCTCCTTTGGCGCGGGCAGGCCGGGTCCCGGCTACAATGAAGCCTTCGACAAGGCGGCTCGCAATGGCATTCCGGTCGCGCTTGCGGCACGAGGACATGGCCGGGTGATCGCTTATCCAGGCTTGACCGAACGCGGCATGATAGCGGCGAACGAACTTACCCCTTGGAAGGCGAGGATATTGTTACAGCTGGCGATGACGCAAACCGCCGACATTGCCGCCATACAAGGCATGTTCGACAGTTTTTAAATCCGAGCGGGCGCGAAGGCCGCTCACATGCTAACGACGATCAAATCATAAGCTTTGAGACTCATCGGCCGGTGCCGGCGGGACTATCTGGCCGATCGGCGAATTGGCTAGCGACAAGCCAGGCGTGGAAGATCCGGCCGTCCGTTATGAAACGCGTTCCCACCGGCTCGCCCGCTTCGATATAACGTTCTTCCGCAATGCACCCGGCGTTGCGAAGCGCGGTAACGATATAATCTCGCTCGGAATCGGCGTGGCGATCCACTCGGTGCGAAATCTGCCACGTGACGGATTGCAGGCCAAAGCCGGTATCGGTGGTGCCAGCGCCGACCCAGATATCGGATCGCGATGGATCGATGCGCCATCTCCGCGTCCAGTATGAAAGATTGCCAATATCCGATTCCGGGTCGATGTTTGCCGCCCAGAAACGGATGTGGTGGCGCTTTCTCGGACTGTCGCCAACATCTTCCTGAAAGCCGATGTCCTGCCTGCGGCCGAACAGATACAGCGCACTGAAGGGGGCCGTGGGATAGGACCGATTGAGAACGAAGCTGACCGCCATCTTCGCGGCGGAATTAAGCGTCAGCGGATCAGCAGCGTGCCAGCCTGCCACGGCGAATGCCGAGCGCAGCTGCTCTTGCGATCCGATCAGGACGACATTGACCGGATCCGCCGGTAGACCGTCCGCCGCCCGCGTCACCCTTGGAATACGGTTGCGGCGGAGAACCGCCACGCTCGCACGAACGATCGGCGGCAAGATCACATAGGCCGCGATGACGTAGGTAAGCAGCAATGCGGCGAAGACCGGGACACGCTGCTCGATCCGGTCGAAGATCTGGGTGACGATAAACCACAACGTCGCCGAGGCGATCAGCAAGATGAAGGCGCGTTGTATCCACCGAGCGGCGCGGGTCATGGGCACATCATACCCGCAAAGACCCGTGAGCCGAAGTCGGCGGTCCGCTGGTGCCACCGCCGTTCAACGCATCCGTGCCTATCCCGCCCGCCCTCAAAGTTGCGGGACCACCTCGCCCCGCGGGCATCATCGATAGAGTCAACCACTTAAAATGATCGAACACACCCATTTCTCTTCAATGATTTCTCCGATCAACACGCAACAATGTCAGACGACCAATAGATTAACTGAATAATTCTGCGTTTCCCTTGACTCAAGGGCACCCGTTTATAATAACCAATGCGCAACCATTGAAACGGAGACAATTTTTGATACTCGGAAATCATCTGAAGAGCCTTAGTTTCGTTCACTTTCTCGCTCTTGCAACCGTCGTTCCGCTTGGTACATCTTACGCCCAGGACAAGAACCCCGGTGAGGGTAAAAGCGTGACGATCGCTCAGCCCAATGACGATACCGGCTGGATAATGAGTGAGGTCTATGCCCAGCTTTTGAAGGAGCTCGGATACGAAGTGGGGATGCCGATCACGCTGGACGTGCCGGTTGCCTATCAGGCAGTCTCCCAGGGCAGCGCCGATCTTTATCCAGACGGCTGGTTTCCGCTTCACAACACCTATGTAGATACTCCGGATTTCGGCGCGGAACGCGTTGGCTATGTGGTGAAGCAGGGCGCATTGCAGGGCTATCTGGTCGACAGGGCGGCTGCCGAGAAGTACGGCATCAAGACGCTTGATGATTTCAAACGCGCTGAAGTGCGCGAAGCCTTCGACCGGGATGGAGACGGCAAGGCAGATCTGGTTGCCTGCCCTCCGGGCTGGGGCTGCGAATTGACGATCCAGCACCACCTGGATGCCTTCGACCTCCGCGAGTTCATCAATCCGATCAAGGCGACCTACTCCGCGTCGATGGCAGACGCTATTGCCGCTCACGAGCAGGGCAACCCGATCCTGTTCTATACCTGGACGCCGAACTGGACCGTATATGAACTCAAACCGGGGGAAGACGTCGTATGGATCCAGACGCCCGGCATCGACCTGCCTGAAGAACAGCAGGAACTTGCGGAGACCGCAATTGTCAGCGGCGTCGAAGGCTGTGTGGAGGACCCGTGCCGCCTTGGCTGGCCAGTGAATGACATTCGCCCGGTGGCCAACACCGAGTTTCTGAAGGCCAACCCTGCCGTGGAGACCCTCCTCAAGGAAGCCTCCATTCCGCTGGAATTCATTTTCTCGCAGAATGCTGCGATGAAGAACGGTGCCAACAGCGCGTCGGATTTGGAACGTCAGGCCGCCGAATGGATAGAAGCCAATCGGGTAAAGGTTGATGAGTGGCTTGGAAAAGCGCGAGCAAGCGTGAACTGAAGCCGCGAGTTCCTCCGGGCCCACCATTGGATCGTTACGCTGAACAGAGCAGAAGATAGCTCAGTTTCATCGCGTGTGGGGAAAGGCGGTAGCGCTCCTCCGCTACCGCCTAAAAATCAATAACTTAGACGATAATTGCTTAATTTTTCCGCCATCTTCATGTGCCAAATGGCGAAAATATGTGACAAGCAATTTCAACGACTTACACTCTGCGAAATTGAATAGACGGCACATAGCCGTCACAGCAGTGGTCGAAATTCCCCGCCGTTTCGCGCTACATCAATCCTGCCTGAAGAACCGGATCAGATCGCGCCGATTCACCACCCATCGCTCCCCAACCCTCCGACCCGGCATATAGCCCTTGCTCAGCATGTGGTAAGTTTGCTGCGGGGTGCGGTTGATGAAGGCTGCGATCCTCTCTACGCCCCAGATTAGATCAAGAGGCGGCTCTTCTTCCGTGTGCTGTTCCATGGCACTTCCGTTTCGGTGTGGCCCGTGAATATAGTCAACACTCGGCAAATCCACGCGACAAGGATGCAACATGCCAAACGTCAAGAAATTTCCACTCTCGCATGCCCAACGAGAGCTTAACCGGCGAGGAAAATTGAGCTTAAGCTGCATTGTTTCCGATCGCTGGATAAGAGTCGGAAAGCCGGCGCGAGAGGCTGCTGATCTCGGAACGCCGATAGAATTCGACGTAATGGCCGCCTACAGCAATTCAACCGGCGCTGACCGGAAACTCTGCAGCATGATCGTCACCGTAGACCAACTCCGTGCAATCTTAGCCGAGATCGAGAAGCAATGAGCTCTGATGTCGGTTCTATCAGAAAAGCCCATTGTGCCAACTGCGGGGGCGATCGAAACTGCGATGTCACCGGCCATTACGTTGCCCGAGGCGACTCAGAGTACTATCAATGGCGGACTGACTGGTACCTCTTGGTATGCAGGGGGTGTGAACACGTATTCGTTCAGACGGTCAGCACGAATTCTGAGGAGTACACGCAAGATTACGAAGGCAATGCCGAATACTTCGAAACGATCGAGACCTGGCCGCCAATATCGAAGCGGAACCGCCCAGAGTGGTTGTATCCACTTGGTGGCCTTTCCCTCCCGACCGAGGAAGGTCACCGTCTGGAAGAGGCTATTAAGGAAGTCTATGGGGCGCTCGATGCGGGCCTAAATACACTGGCCGCTATAGGTGTGCGGACGTCGTTTGACATTGCAGCCGAATTGATCGGCGTCTCCAGTGAGAAGACTTTTGAAGAAAAGCTCACCACGCTAGTGGAAAATGGCCATATCCGAGACGCTGAGCGCGGTCACCTTGCGCTGCTGATTGATGCTGGCAGCGCGTCTGCGCATCGCGGCTGGAAGCCCACATTCCAAGATCTCGGTGCATTAATGGATATCGATGATGTCCCGAGAGGTGGTGTAGCTTATGCGATCGCCGTGCCTTCCGGACTGTGCCGGATCAGCTTGCCGCAGCGGGCAGGCTGATGAGCGGATCATCGCTCATTGCGGCGATTGTCTCAAGAGACAGGTATCTGGATCGCTGGACCGCCCACTCATCATTTTGCTCGAGCAGCAACGCACCGACGAGGC
>Ga0180223_1000635_pt1 | contig 39679 bp, 34 predicted proteins | sample eDN5th30CKraftOP_FD_151337 | JGI IMG/M metagenome (GOLD analysis project Ga0180223, IMG submission 151337) | Enriched Organic Plus compost microbial communities from Emeryville, California, USA - eDNA 5th pass 30_C Kraft OP (version 2) (version 2) ... | reverse complement strand
CCGGGCCATGAAACGCGCATCACGACGCTCCAGCCATGCGGCGAGGCTGCTGCTCTCCCTGGCGCTCATCCCCGCGCAGCAGGCGGCGGCGCAGACGGCGGTGCCCGATTCCTTCTTCGAGGGGCGCCCGGCCTTCTCCCAGCCCGAGCAGCCCGGAACGCCGACGAGCTGCGAGAGCGTCGCCGCGCAGCTTCCCGACTCGGTGCCGCCCGATTCGCGCGTCGACATGGCGATCGCCGGCCCGGTCACGCTGATCCAGAACGACGGCACGGTCTGGTATGTCGCCGTCTGCGCCGATCCCGGCATCCGGGTGCTTTGCGTGACCTACGGGGCGGGCGAGCTGAAGCTCGGCGACATCGCCGTATTGCGCGGCGGATACAACCGGCAGAACGCCCGCCACGTCATGCTCGACCCCTGTCTCGCCTCGCGGGAATGAGGCTCGCGCCGCGGGCCGTCGGGGCCGCGGCGGGCGGCGCCGGGGATATTTTCCACCGAAGTGATTTTGCCGGCATCCGGTGCTTGACACTTCGGGTCGGGGGCAATACTCACCACGTCGCTGACGGCCACCGCGCCCCAGCCGCCCAGCGCGGGCGTAGCTCAGTTGGTTAGAGTGCCGGCCTGTCACGCCGGAGGTCGCGGGTTCGAGCCCCGTCGCCCGCGCCATGTTTTTCAAGAGTTTAGGCCGGTCGGCCGGTCTTGAGCTTCTCCCCTTCCAGACGATCGTGCTCCGTTCGGTTCGGCTGTCGCCGGTCCATGGCCTTCACACGGCCTTCCGGTTCTGGCTGTCGTCGTTCCCGTTCCTCCAGGTAGTTCCCGAGCGTCGGCCTGCCGGTGCGTTTCGCGTTCAACCCTCGCCGCTGGCGGCGAGCCGGATCGATTTCGCGACATGGTCGTAGCGGTCCGCGAGGATGGCCGTGGCGACCCGGATATGGCGGGTCGGCGTCACCGCGCATTTGCTGCCGGCCAGAACCGCGATGCGCCGCGCCGCGAGCGTCACCAGCGCGAACTGCTCCGAGGCGACCGGCACCCAGATGCACAGCCCGTCGCCCGCGGGGATCGCGATGCCTTGCGCGGCGAGCGCCGCTGTCAGAGCCGCGCGTCGCTGCGCATAGAGGCGCCGGTTCGCCGCCAGGCGGGCGTTGGTCCCCTCGTCGGCGAGGAGCCAGGCCGTCATCTCCTGCAGCAGCCGGCTCGTCCAGCCGGAGCTGAAGCTGCGATAGGACTGGATCCGGCGGCGGATCGCCATCGGCGCCGAGAGCACGGCCAGGCGCAGGTCCGGGCCGTGCGATTTCGAGAAGGACAGGATGTGGATGACCCGGTCCGGGAACCGGCTGCCGAGGCTGACCGGCTGCCGGGGCGAGACCGCGCCGATGCCGTCATCCTCGATGATCAGCGTGTCGCTCTGCGCCAGCACGGCGGCGAGCGCGTCGAGGCGCGCGGCGCTGACGCCGCGGCCCGTCACCGAATGGGTGCGCGGCTGGTAGACGAAAGCGGCCGGCTTGCTGGCGAGCGCCTGCTCCAGCGCCTCGGGCAGCGGGCCTTCGGCGTCGCAGGCGACGGGCAGGGGACGGGCGCCCCGGTCCTCGAGGATATCGAGCAGCCGCATCGCCGTCGGGTCCTCGATGGCCACGGTCGCACCCGGCATGATCAGCGCGTGCACGGCCGAGTAGAAGGCGTTGTAGCCGCCATTGGTGGCGAGGAAGGTCTCGGGCCGATAGGGCCAGCGTCGCTCGACCGCGAGGCGCAGGCTGTCGAGGATCGGCGTGCGCTCGTAGCTGTGCAGGTTCCGCGCCGCCGCCGCATGCCGCAGCGCCTCCTCCAGCGGCGGCAGCACGGCGGTGTCCGGCACGGAGAGCGACAGGTCGAGCACATCGCTGCCGAACAGGCCGGAGGTGCCGGTCCGGGCCGGACGCGGGCCGGTCGTGTCGCCGGTCACCCAGCTTCCCGAGCGGCCGCGCCCCTCGATCATCCGCTGGTGGCGCAGCTCGCCCCAGGCCTCCGAGACCGTCGCCGGGCTGATGCCGAGCCGGTAGGCGAGGTCGCGCACCGTCGGCAGCTTGGAGCCCGGCGGCAGCACGCCGCGGCGGATCAGCGCCGCAGCCTGGTTGGCGATGCCGCGCGCGCTGATCTCCGAAAGCTGGCCGGCGAACCAGCCCGCATCGTCAGTCCTGTCTGCCACGAATGATGGCCTCTATTGTTCGATAACGTAATAATCATTGATCGCAGTGTCTGAACATTCAATTCTCCGCCGGATTGTCAATGCGGAGAGAGCCGATGAAGCTCGAAGTCAGGCTGGCCTTGCGCGACTGGGACTATGTCACGCCGCTCGTGCTCGGCGACGTCGCCGACGAGCGGATCGCGCTGAAGGTCGACCGCGTCGGCACGCTGCCCGAAAACCTGGCGACCGACCCCGACTACGACGCCTGCGAGGTCTCGTTCAGCCGCTACACCACCGCGCGCAGCCGCGGCGAGGCCGGCATCTTCGGCGTGCCGAACTTCGTCATGCGCGGCTTCCGCCATCGCTGCGTCATCACGAGCGGCAGCAGCGGGCTGACGCGGCTGGAGGAGCTGAAGGGCCGCCGCATCGGCGTCACCGGCTGGCAGGATTCCGGCAACACCTGGACGCGCGCGGCGCTGTCGCGCGCCGGCGTCGGCATCGAGGACGTGCGCTGGTATGCCGGGCGCCTCAGCGCCGCCCATCCGATCACCGACCGGCTCGGCCGCTATGCCCGTCCCGGGCGGATCGAGGCCATGCCCGGCGAGAAGCCGATGCTCGACGCCCTGCTCGACGGCGAGCTCGACGCCATCTTCACGCCCTTCATGCCGCCGGGCTTCTTCACCCCGGATTCGCCGTTCCGCCACCTGTTGGCCGATCTGCCCGGCGCCGAGCTCGGCTATTTCCGCGAGGTCGGCTACGTGCCCGGCATCCATATCCTCGGCCTCAAGGCCGATCTCGCCCGGCGCCATCCCTGGCTGCCGCAGGCGCTGAGCGACCTCGTCGACGAGTCCCAGCGCCTCTGGCTGGAGAAGCGCCGCAAATACGCCGACACCACGCCCTGGATCATCGACGAGCTCGGCCGCTGCGGCCGCGACCTGCCGGAAGGCTGGAATGCCAGCGGGCTCGAACCCAACCGGCGGATGATCGCGGGCTTCCTTGACGAGATCCGCGCCCAGGGCCTCGCCGAAACCGGGCTGACGCCGGATACGCTGTTCCCGCCGGCCGAGCACCTCGCCGGCGCCGCCTGAACCGACAAGCACGAGAGAGGGGATCCGATCATGAAGCTTCGCATCGCGGCCTGCGCCGCCGCCTTCGCCGCCCTTGCGGCCAGCCCGGCCTTCGCCCAGGCCGATCCGAACGTGAAGATCGCCAAACAGGGCGTCAGCGAGCCGCTCCGCGCCCGCCTGCCGGAGGCGATCCGCAAGGCCGGCAAGATGACCGCCGTCAACAGCGGCTCCTTCCCGCCCTACGACATCGTCCAGTCCCCGACCGAGGTCACCGGCGCCAGCGCCGATCTCGGCGACGCCGTCGGCGAACTGCTCGGCATCAGGATCGAGCATGCGACGGTGAACGGCCTGTCCTCGATCCTGACCGGCATCAAGGCCGGCCGCTACGAATTCGCGATGGGGCCGGTCGGCGACTTCAAGTCGCGGCAGGAGGCCAACGACTTCGTCGACTGGGTGCGCGAATACGTCGTCTTCGCCGTGCAGAAGGGCAATCCGGGCAAGATCGAGGGGCTCGACGACGCCTGCGGCAAGCGCATCGCCGTGCAGTCGGCCGGCTCGGCCGAGAAGGTCATCAAGGCCCAGGCCGAGAAATGCGCCGCCGAAGGCAAGCCGGCGCTGACCGTGCAGTCCTATCCCGACCAGCCGACCTCGATCCTCGCCGTGCGCTCGAAGCGGGCCGACGCCTTCTTCTCCTCGCAGGCGCCGCTGACCTATTTCGTCCAGCAGTCGAACGGCGAGCTGGAACTGGCGGCCGTCGGCAAGTCGAACGGCTTCAGCGATCTGTTCCAGGGCGCGGTGGTGCCGAAGGGCTCGGAGCTCGGCGGCGTGCTCAAGGACGCGATCAAGCTGCTGGTCGACAATGGCACCTATGCCGCGATCATGAAGAAATGGGGGCTCGAGAACAACATGATCGAGGCGCCCGGCATCAACCTCTCGCAGAACTGAGCCATGGCGGGCGCTTCGGTGGAAACCGGCCCGGGCGAGGCGGCGCTGCGCGACGTCGCCAACGCGCACCAGCCCCCCGCCTGGGGGCGCTGGCTGCTCTGGGCCTTCGTGCTGGCGGTGGCGGCGAATTTCGCCTGGATCGTCGCGCATAACCCGAATTTCGGCTGGGCGATCGTCGGCCAGTGGTTCACCGAGGCCTCGATCCTGCGCGGGCTCGGCGTCACATTGGGCCTGACCGTGGTGGCGATGACGCTGGGCACGGCGCTCGGCCTCGTCCTCGCCATCGCCCGCATGTCGCAGGACCGGCTGTTCGGCTCGCTCGCCGGGCTGTTCATCTGGTTCTTCCGCGGCACGCCGCTGCTGGTCCAGCTCATCTTCTGGTACAACCTCTCGACGCTCTTCCCTGAAATCGTAATCAAAATCCCGTTCGGACCGGTCCTGGCGAGCTGGAACACCAACGACCTGATCACGCCGATGACGGCGGCCATCGCCGGCCTCTCGCTCAACGAGGCCGCCTATATGGCCGAGATCATCCGCGGCGGCCTGCTCTCGGTCGACAAGGGCCAGGTCGAGGCCACCGACGCCTTCGGCATGACCCGCGCCCGGGCGCTCCGGCGCGTCATCATCCCGCAGGCGATGCGCTCGATCGTGCCGCCGACCGGAAACCAGCTCATCAGCATGATCAAGGCGACCTCGCTGGTCAGCGTGATCGCCATGGCGGACCTGCTCTACTCGGTGCAGAACGTCTACAACCGCACCTTCGAGGTCGTCCCGATGCTGATGGTCGCGGTGATCTGGTACCTGGTCATCACCTCGATCCTGAACGTCGCGCAGGGCTTCATCGAGCGCTATTACGCTCGCGGCGAGCGCGGCGCCGGCTCGGCGCCCGTGCGGGTGGAGGAGCCGGCATGAGCAAGGCCGCCGAGGGCTCCGCGCCGATGGTGCGCGCCCGCAACGTCCACAAATCCTTCGGCCCCAACGAGGTGCTGAAGGGCATCGACCTCGATGTCGCGCCGGGCGAGGTCGTCGTCGTGCTCGGCCCCTCCGGCTCGGGCAAGTCGACCTTCCTGCGCTGCATCAACCATCTGGAATCGATCCAGCGCGGCTTCATCGAGGTCGATGGCGAGCAGATCGGCTACGCCCTGCGCGGTAACCGGCTGACCAGGCTCTCGGACCACGCCATCGCCGTGCAGCGGCGCAGGATCGGCATGGTCTTCCAGCAGTTCAACCTCTACCCGCATATGACGGCGCTGGAGAACGTCGTCGAGGCGCCGATCGGCGTGCACGGGCAGCCGCGCGCCGAGGCGCAGGCCTATGCGCTGGACTTGCTCGCCCGCGTCGGCCTGGCCGAGAAGGCGGGCGCCTATCCGCGCCAGCTCTCGGGCGGGCAGCAGCAGCGCGTCGCCATCGCCCGGGCGCTCGCGATCCGGCCGAAGCTGATGCTGTTCGACGAGCCGACCTCGGCGCTCGATCCCGAGCTCGTCGGCGAGGTGCTGAACGTGATGCGCGATCTCGCGAAGCAGGGGCTGACGATGATCGTCGTCACCCATGAGATCGGCTTCGCCCGCGAGGCGGCAGACCGCGTCGTCTTCATGGATGGGGGCGTGGTGGTGGAGCAGGGGCCGCCTGAAGAGGTGCTCGGTGATCCGCAGCATCCGCGCACCCGCCTGTTCCTCAGCCGCTTCATCGACAAGGCCTGAAGCCGCCGCCGCGATGGGAAGCGTGCTGGCTTGACGCGGAAACATGCCGCCATTGCGGGTCGAGCCCGGATCGACGGCGTGCTTCCGTGAAACCGAAGCAGAACTTGGAGAAGCCATGCGCCGCCGCGGCCGGAAGGCCGGGGCAGCGCGTTCGTGTTCGGGCCGGCCCTCCGGCCGGCTCGGATTGATGGGACGGACTTTCGGGCTGCCCTGTCAGGCGGCCTTGGCTGCGGCGGCCTTCTTGTCGGCGGCGTGCTGTTCCTCGGCCAGGCCGGCGCGCCAGTAGCTGACGACCAGGTGGCGGTCGCGGTCGCGCCGCAGCCGCTCGCGGGCCCCGGCCCGGATGCGGAGGAAGTCGGCGTGCTCCATCGCCGCCCAGAGGTAGCTGTCCGGCCCGTCGGCGGGCCAGTCGAGCGCATCGAAGGCCTCCGCCAGGCCCGAGGGAGCGCCGTCGGCACGGTGCAGCCAGCGCAATGTCACGCCCTCCGGCCGGGCGAGCGCCTGCTCCTCCTCCGGGCCGGCGACTTCGACGATGGCGAGGCCGGTGGCCTGCGCCGGCAGTGCCGCCAGCATCCGCCCGACGGCGGGCAGGCCGGTCGCGTCGGCGAGGAAGACATAGCGTCCGGCGCTCTGCAGGCCGCGCCCGCCGGGGCCCGCCATGCCGACCTGGTCCCCGGGCTGCGCCCGGGCCGCGAAGGCTGCGCCCGGGCCGGCATCGTCATGCAGCACGAAGTCGATCGCGAGCCTGCCGGCGGCGGCGTCGATGCTGCGGATGGTGTATTTGCGGATCGCCGGGCGCTTGTCCTCGGGCGGCGCGATCGGCAGGCCGTCCTCGCCCAGCATCGGCCAGGCCGGCTCGGCCAGCCCCGCCGGCGGAATGAACAGCCGCACATGCAGCGCCTCGAGCGAATCGTAGCGCGCCAGATCCTCGCCGGCGAAATGGATGCGCCGCATATGCGGCGTCACCGTCTCGATCGCCGCGACGGTCAGGAGCCGGAAGCCGGGCAGCAGCGAGGGGCCGGCCCCGTCGCCCTCCCAATGGATCCTGAGCCGCTTTCCCTCCGGCGCGAACTCGACGACATGGCTGGCGACCGCGAAGCGCAGGCTCGCCAGCGCGGCGAGCTCGGCCGCCTCGACCGCGACCTCGAGCTGCGCGTCGTCGTAGCGCAGCGTCGCCGTGGCGCCCGCGAGGGCGATGCGCGCCTCGCCGGGGCCGGTTTCGACGACGGCCTCGTGCTCGACCAGATGCGCGCAGAGCGGCGTCACCACGGAGGCGGGATCGGGCAGGGCGATCCGGGCGTGGGTCAGGAACATCGGTTTCTCCATCGGCAGGCGGGCCGGGCGGCGGCTTCGCCGCAGGCCGCATCGGCGCGGCGGTGCAGGCCCGCCGCCTTCAAGCTTCGATCCAGAGCGTGCCGTCAAGCGGGATCGCCGAGAAGGCGGCCGCCTCGGCCATCGTGGCGGCGGGGTCGATATCGGCGAAGCGCTCGGGATGGAGCCATTTCGCCAGCCGCTCGATGGCGACGACATGCAGGGGCGTGTCGTTGAACAGGTGCCACAGCCCGTAGGCGCGCCGCTCCGAGACCGCCTTGAGCGTGGCGATGCCGGGCCTGGCGAGCAGGCGCCGGAAGCTCTCCTCCGCCGTCGCGCGGTCGACGCCGAGCCCGAGCACCAGGCCGCCCTGCTTGGCCATATGCGTGCCGCCGGTCGCGACATAGACCTGCGGGTCCGAGACGATGAGCTGTTCGAGGCTGATCTGCCCGGTGGCGCCCGGCAGCAGGCCGGAGGCGATGTTGCGCCCGCCCGCCGCGGTGATGAAGTCGTCGAGGGTGCCGCGCCCGGGCGACATGCAGCACTCGGCGCCGCCGGCATGGGCGTGGATGAAGACGCCGGGGGCGGGCGCGCCCGCGATCCGCGCGGCGACCCCGCGCATCCGGCCCTCGTAGAAGGTGAGGAGCCGCTGCGTCTGCTCCTCGCGGCCGGTCAGCCTCCCGAGCAGCGTCAGGCTCGGCAGCGTGTCCTTCAGCGGGTCGAGGAAGAAATCGATCACCGCGACCGGGATGCCGGCGGCCTCGAAGCGCTCGACCAGGTCGCCCGGCCCGTTCCGGGTTCCGGCGAGCGAGCGGCTCAGCACCATCAGGTCGGGCGCCAGCGCCAGCGCCTGTTCGAAGGAGAAGCCGCCCGCCGTGGCGCCGTCGCCGACGAAGGGCAGGGTCTCGATCGCGGGAAAACGCTGCCGGTAGCGTGCGAAGGTGTCGGGGCTCTGGCGGCGGTAGTCGCTGCCCCAGCCGGCGAGGATGCTCACCGGGTCCGGGTGGATCAGCCCGAGCGCGTTGATCTGCCGGCCCTGGCCGAGCACGATGCGCCGGGCCGGAGCGGGCAAGGTCACCTTGCGGCCGAGCACGTCGGTCGCCGAGACCTCCTGCGCGCGGGCCGGCCGGATCAGGGCCGGGGCGGCGAGGGCGCCGAGCATCACGGAGCGGCGGGAGGGCCGGGCGCTCATGCCGCTCTCCGGCCGGCCAGGCCCGGCGCCGCCAGCGCGAATCCGACCGCCCGCGACAGCATCGCCGGGATCACCGAGGCATGGTTCTCGCCCGGCCATTCGACGAAGCTGCAATCGACCCGGCCGCTGGCGGCGAGGCGCGCGGCCATCTCGGCGGCGTTGTCGCGCATGCGCGCCATCGCCCGCCTTTCGCGCCGGCGCGGGTCGCCGCCGTCCGGGCCGTCCTGCTCCGCCTCGCCGAGGGTGATCAGCAGGCGCCCGGCGAAGCCCGAAGCCGCGCGGAAGCGCTCCTCGGTCGCCAGGATCGCCCGCTCGCCCCACCAGATCGACGGGCTGCCGGCGACATGGGCCGCGAACAGGCCGGGGCGGGTGAACAGCGCATGCAGCGCGAACAGCCCGCCATAGGAATGGCCGGCGAGGGTGCGGCGGGCGGGGTCGAGCGGCGCGAAGCGCTCCACCGCCGGCAGGATCTCCTGCACGATGCTCGCCAGGAAGCGGTCGGCGCCGCCCTCGACCGGCAGCAGGTCGCGCTGCCGGCGCTCGGCGTCGAAGGGCGCCGCGCCGGGATAGCCGATCCCGACGATCACGGCGGGGGCGACGCCGGTGACCTCGGCGCGGGCGGCCTGCAGCCGCGCCGCGCTCACGGCGGTTGCGAACAGCGCCTGCCCGTCGACCAGCACCAGCGCCGGATAGCCGGCGGCCGGCGGCGGAGCCTCCGGCCAGGCGACGGCGATGCGATAGGCCGAGCCGTCGCCCGCGACGAGGCCGAACACAGCCGTCCGCTCCAGCGTGAAGGGCGCCGGCGCCGCTGCGGCGGATGGGGCTTCGTCCGGACTCACTGCCGCCTCACCACCTGTAGGAGACGGTCGCCAGCACGGTGCGGCGCAGGCCGAAGGAGCACTGCGTGGTGCCGTAGCAGCCCGACATGTACTGCTTGTCGAACAGGTTCTGCGCGTTCACCTGGAGCTTCCAGCCCTTGAGCGAGGGAGTGGCGACGCCGAAATCATAGCTGATTCCGGCATCGACCAGCGTGTAGTCGCTGGTCCAGAAGGTGTTGCCGGGGTCGCCGGCGCCCTTGCCGACATAGCGCACGCCGGCGCCCAGGCCGAGCCCGGCGAACAGGCCGGAGCGGAAGGTGTAATGGGCCCAGAGCGAGGCCATGTGGCGCGGCACCACCGGCGGCCGCTTGCCGAGGTCGACGCCGTTGCTCTTCGTCACCTCGGCGTCGGTATAGGTATAGGCGGCGACGAGGTCGAGATCCTCGAACAGGCGGGCGCGGGCCTCGAGCTCGACGCCGCGGGCGCGCACCTCGCCGGTCTGGATCTGGAAGGTCGGATGCGCGAGGTCGGTGGTCAGCACATTGCTCTGGGTGAGCTGGTAGACCGAGCCCTGGAGCAGGATGTTGCTGCCCGGCGGCTCGTATTTCAGGCCGACCTCGTATTGCTCGCCCTCGGTCGGCTTGAACGGCGTGCCGCCGAAGGCCGTGCCGGACTGCGGCTCGAACGAGGTCGCGTAGCTGGCATAGGGGGCGAGGCCGTTGTCGAAATTGTACATCAGCGCGACGCGGCCGGTGCGGGCGTCGTCGTCCTGCTTGGTCAGCACGCCGGTGCTGGCGGCCCGGGTGCGCGCCATGGCGCGGTCGTAGCGCCCGCCGACCAGCAGCGACAGCCGCTCGTAGCGGATCTGGTCCTGGATGTAGACGCCGTATTGCTGGGTCGTCTGGGCGGTGCCCGCCAGGGCCGGCAGCACGAAGGGCGTGCGCCCGTAGACCGGGTTGGTGAAGTCGAGGCTCTGCACCGTGCCGCCGGCGCCGGTCCAGGCGGTGGCGTCGGTCCAGTAGCCGTCGACGCCGACCAGAACCTTGTGGGTCAGCGGGCCGGTGCGGAAATCGGCCTGGAGCTGGTTGTCGATGGCGGCCGTGCGCGCCTTCTCGTTCGACATGGTGGCGCGGCGCGTCAGCGTCTTCTGGTCCGCCGCGATGCCGCCGACCGCGACCGTCCGGTTGCGCGATTCGAGGTCGGAATAGCGGAAGTTCTGGCGGAAGCTGAAGATGTCGTTGAAGCGGTGCTCGAAGCTGTAGCCGATATTGAGCTGGTTGCGGCTGTAGCCCTCGAAATTCGGCTCGCCCGGGAAGAACTTGCTGTTGATCCGGCCCGCCTTGCTCGGCAGCACGCTGCCGACCGCGGGGATGAAGCCGTAGAAGCCGGTCTCCGGGTCGCGCTGGAACGAGGTCAGCAGCGTGAAGCTCGTCGCCGCGTCCGGCCGGTAGGTCAGCGACGGCGCGATGAAGATGCGTTCGTCCTTGGTGTAGTCGACCTGGGTGTCCGCCGACCGCCCCAGGCCGACGACCCGGTAGAGCCAGTGCTTCCCGGCGTCGATCGGGCCGCCGATGTCGAAGGCCATCTCGGCGCGGTCATAGGTGCCGTAGCGTAGCTGGACCTCGCCGTGGCGCTCTTCGAGCGGCCGCTTCGAGACCAGGTTGACCAGGCCGCCGGGCTTGACCTGCCCGAAGACGACGGAGGAAGGGCCGCGCAGCACCTCGACGCGCTCCAGCCCCCAGGGCTCGTAGCTCGGCACCAGGAAGCTGATGCCGCGCTGGTAGCGCAGCCCGTCGAGATTGTTGACGAAGCCGGCGCCGCTGCCCGCCCCGCCGAAGCCGCGAATGAAGACGCTGTCATAGCGGCCGCCGGAGGAGAGCCGCGTCTCGCCGAGGACGCCGGCGCTGTAGCGCAGCGCCTGGCTGACCGTGGTCGCGGCCTGGTCGTCCATCTGCTCGCGGCTGACGACCGTGATCGATTGCGGCGTCTCGATCAGCGGCGTGTCGGTCTTGGTCGCGGTGTCGCTGCGGCGCGCGACATAGCCGTCGACCGGGCCGGAGGCGTGCTCGCCCTGCACCTCGATGGTGTCGAGGCTGACGGCGCCGGCCTGCTGCTGTTGCTGCGCCCGGGCGGCGCCGGCCGCCGCCAATGCCGAGAGGGCGACGCCGAACATCAGCGCCGCGCGACCGCAGACCAGAACACACGCCATGATAGAACCCTTGCCCGCCGCCCCGTCGCGGCCCATCGGCCGTGTTTCTTTCAAGAACCGGCAGGGGGTCGCAATGCGCTCGGCTTTCGGTCGCGGCAGTATTTCTTGCGCGGCAGTTTCGAATGGCTCGAATGCGAAACGGGGTCGCGGCAAACGGCCGTGCGGCATCAGCGCAGCGCGCTCGGCGGCAGGCCGAAGCGGCGCCGGAACAGCCCCGAGAAATGCGCCGGCGTGTAGCCGACGCGGAAGGCCGCTTCCGCGACGCTGGCCTCGCCGCCGGCGATCAGCGCATGCGCGTGCTGCAGGCGCTGCTCCTGGAGATAGCCGAAGACGCTGCTGCCGAACTCGCTGCGGAAGGCCGAGGTCAGCTTGGTCGGGTTGAGGCCGCTGGCGCGGGCCAGCTCCGCCAGGCTCGGCGGCGCATGCATCGAGGCCAGCAGCATGTCGCGCACCAGATGCACCTGCTCGCGCGTCCGTTCCGGCAGGCGCCGCGCGCGCTGGCCGGGCGCCCCGAGCAGCTCGTCCAGCGCATGGGCGGTGAGCTCCAGCGCCTTGCCGCCGAGATAGATCGGCCGCAGGCTTTCGGCGACCGGGCACTCCGCCATCTGCCGGGCGAGGCCGCGCAGCACGGCGCCGGCCGGGCGCACCCAGGCGCCCGCGCCTCCCGGCCCGGCCAAGGCGAACAGGCGCCGCATCGGCACGGCGAATTCCTGCTCCACGAAATCGAGCTCGAGCTGCATGATCGCGCAGCGCAGCGAGCCGCCGACGATGCCGGTGCGCTGCTGGACATGCTCGCCCTCATTGGCGGCGATCAGCACGGCCGGCCCCTCGATCGTCAGCGCCGGCCGGTTGTCGAGCGCGAGCGACTGCAGCCCGTCGAGCAGGACCGCGATCTTCAGGCCGCGCCGCATCGGCCCGACGATGCGCTCGCCGGAGGCGACGGGGAAGGCGCCGGCGGACAGCGACAGGCTGTCCGAGAAGAACTGGAGCGCAGTCGCCGGGGCGGCCTGCGACGGCGGAGTCGAAACCATCACGTCCTCGCAACTGGGAGCAATATAGCGAGCACGCAAAAAATATCAATTAAATCAATATTTTATAGATTCTAAACAAGGTTTTCCCGGGGCGCGGTGCCGGCCCCGCACGCCGCCCGAGCGTGCGCGCCGCCCAGAGGCGCGGCCCGGCCTGACCGTCGGAGCGCTTCGCTTCGCCCGCGCCGGACGAGCCGCGCGAGCGGAGCCGATCCGGAACGGCGGCGTGGCTCCGTGAAAACGAAGCCGACCCTGGATCATCGCGCGTCCTTTCGGGCGCGGTAACGATGATCGATCTCATTTCCGATGCTCTAGTGGCGCGTGTTGCGCAAAAATTCGGCGAGGCGCGCGCTCTTGGGATTGCCGAAGATCTCCGCGGCCGGGCCTTCCTCGTGAATGCGTCCCTGCTCCATGAAGACGACGCGGCTGGAGACGTCGCGGGCGAAGCGCATCTCATGGGTGACGATCAGCAGCGTCGCCCCGTCCTCGGCGATGCCCTTCACCGTGTTCAGCACCTCCTGGACCAGCTCGGGGTCGAGCGCCGAGGTCACCTCGTCGAGCAGCACGAGCTTGGGGTTCATCGCCAGAGCCCGGGCGATGGCGACGCGCTGCTGCTGGCCGCCGGAGAGCTGGCTCGGGTAATGGTCCGCCCGCGCGGCGAGGCCGACGCGTGCGAGCCATTTCTCGGCGATGGCGCGCGCCTCGGCCTTGGGCAGCTTCAGCACCTTGCGCAGGCCCAGCATGACGTTGCCGGCTGCGCTGAGATGCGGAAACAGGTTGAAGCTCTGGAAGACCATGCCGGTCATGGCGCGCTGGCGCGAGAGCTCGCGATCGCCGAGGCGATGCCGGCGGCCGTTGGCGGAGCGGTAGCCGATGGTCTCGCCGTCGAGCACGATGTCGCCGCCCTGATACTCCTCGAGCAGGTTGACGCAGCGCAGCAGCGTCGTCTTGCCCGAGCCGCTGGAGCCGATGATCGAGACGACGTCGCCCTGGTTGAGGTCGAGGTCGACGCCCTTGAGCACCTCGACCGCGCCGAACTGCTTGGTCAGCCCGCGGATGGCGAGAAGGGGTTGGGGCTTGTTCATCAATGCTGTCCCACGCGCCGCTCGAGGCTCTTGCCGAGCTGGTCGAGGGCGATGTTGATCACGAGGTAGACGATGCCGGCGAAGATGTAGAACTGGATCGTCATGAAGGTGCGGCCGATCACCTCCTGCGTGCGCAGCAGCAATTCGCCGACGCCGATGATCGAGAGCAGGCTCGAGCCCTTGATCAGCTCGACGCCGGTGTTGATCCAGGGCGGCAGGGCGCTGCGCGCCGCCTGCGGCAGCAGCACATAGGCGAGGAGCTGCGGGAAGGTCAGGCCGATGCTGCGCCCGGCTTCCGCCTGCCCGGGCGGGATCGCCTGCAGCGAGCCGCGCAGCAATTCGCCGATATGGGCGCCGGCGAAGAGCGTCAGCGCCAGCGTGCCGGCTTCCGTCGGGCCGAGGCTCAGCCCGGCCACGGCGGGGATGTAGAAGGCGGCGAGGATCAGCACCAGCACCGGCGTGCCGCGCATGATGTCGACATAGAGCCGGAAGGGCAGGCGCAGCCACCAGGGCGCATAGGCGAGCTGGACGCCGACGATGCCGCCCAGCAGCGTGCCAAAGGCGATCGCGGCCGCCGCGATCCCGGCTGTCAGCAGCAGCCCGTCCCAGAGCGGCCAGCGGGCGATCCAGAGCTGATCGAGAAAGGCTTGCATGGCTCCGGCTCAGAACTTGGGGAAGCGCCGTTCGAGGCCGCGCAGCAGGGCGGCGATCACGACGCAGGCGGCGATGTAGAGCCCGCTCGCCACCGTCCAGGTCTCGATGACGCGGAATGTGTCGACATTGATCTTGCGGGCCTCGAAGGTCAGCTCCGGCACGGCGATGGCGGCGGCGATGGAGGAGTCCTTGAACATGCCGATGAAGGTGTTGCCGAGGGAGGGCAGGGCGTTGCGCAGCATGATCGGCGCCACGACCGAGACATTGGTCTGCAGCCGCGTCAGCCCGATCGAGCGCGCCGCCTCGATCACGCCCTTCGGCACCGAGAGCAGCCCGGCGCGGAACACCTCGGTCAGATAGGCGCCGGAATAGAGCGCGAGCGCCCCGGCGAAGCTCTGGTACTTGTCGAGCGCGATGCCGATCTGCGGCAGGGCGAAATAGGCCAGCAGCACTAGGACGAGCAGCGGCAGGTTGCGGATCAGCGCGACATAGAGCCCGGCGAGGCTCCTGAGCGGGCGATAGGGCGAGACGGCCGCGAAGGCCGCCAGCAATCCGAGCACGGTGCCGATGGCGACCGCGACCACGGCGAGCGCGAGCCCGATGGCGAGCCCCGACAGAAGCCTGTCGAAGCTCGCCCAGACGGCGCCGAAATGCAGCGAATATTCCACGAGACGCTGGCGGCTCAGCGGAATTCCTGCGGGAAGCCGATCTTGGGCTCCGGCGGCGTCTCGCCGAACCAGCGCTCGAAGGCGGCCTTGTAGAGCGGGAAGGTCGTCCCGGTCATCGATTCGCGCAGCGCGACGTTGACGAAGTTGAGCCAGTCTTGGTCGCCCTGCCGGACGATGCAGGAATAGGTCTGCGGGTTCCAGCTATAGCCGGAATCGACGTAGCGGCCGGCATTCTGCTTCATGTAGTAGCGCAGCGAGGAGGAATCGGTCGCCGCGGCCTGGGCGCGGCCCGAATTCAGCGCCTGGTACATCAGGTCGACGCTGTCGAACTGGTCGATCTTGGCCTCGGGCAGCGCGTCCTTGACCATCTTCTCGGCGAAGACGTTCTGCAGCACCGAGACCGTAACCTTGCTGCCAGCCGCCTTCAGCGCCGCGTAGTCGGCATAGGGGCCGCCGGCGACCATCATCAGGCTGACGCCTTCGCGGTAATAGGGCACGGTGAAGGCGACCTGCTGGGCGCGCGCCGCCGTGACCGTGACGAACTGGCAGGAGATGTCGACCTTGCCGGTGACGATGTTCGGGATTCGCGCATCCGAGGCCTGGTTGACGAACTCGACCTTGTTGGGGTCGTCGAACAGGCCCTGCGCGATGATCTTGGCGATCTCGATGTCGAAGCCGACGAGCTGGTTCTTCTCGTCGCGGAAATGCCAGGGCGGGTTGGTGCTGCCGGTGCCGACGATCAGCTTGCCGCGGTTCAGCACCTCCTTGAGCTTGCTTTGCGCCGAGGCGTCCGTGGCCGGCAGCAGGGTGCAGGCGGCGATGCCGATACCGGCGGCGATCCGGGTCAGGTTCTGGAACATGGCTTCCCTCTGTTGTCGTTGGAATTGGCGGCATGGCCGACGCTCGCCGGAGCAGACGACGCACCGCCCCATGGAACAAGGCGCGCGCGTTTCGCGAGGCGAAACGGCTGTGGACGGGTCGGCGCGTCGGCCGGGCCGGGCCTTCGGCCCAGGCTACGCCTCGTCAGCCTGGATCGGAAAGACGTCCTTACGCAAACGCGTATAGGGCAACCCGGCGATCTTGCTGGTGCAGGGGCCGGGCGTCGCCACGGTGAAGCTGCCTCTGGCGATCTTGTCATAGGCGCGCCGATGCGCCACCGCCGCCTTGACGCCGATGGCCTTCAGCCTCTCGGGATGGATGCCCTGCGAGCGGAACTGGCCGAGATCGAAGGGCGGGGTCTTGCGGCTGCTCAGCAGCACGGTGACGCCGCCCGCCTGCACGACCGCGCAGGGGCCCATGCCGAAGCGCGAGCCCTGCGAGGCGGCGAGGTGGCTGTTGAGGTCCTCCAGCGCGAAGAGGCCGTCGCTGGCGCTGACGAAGCGGGCCTCGATCTCGACCGGCCCTTCGGCGATGGCGCTGCCCTTGCCGCCGATCGAGAGCCTGCGGACCTCGCCCGGCGCCGCCCCGGCCATCGCCGCGACCGCGGCGGGGTCGGCGATCGCGACGGCGCAGTTCTCGACGCCGTGGCGCAGGAAGGCGCGCAGCACCGAGGTGCCGTCGCCCGGCGCGCCGCCGCCGATATTGTCGGCCGGCTCGACCACGAGATAGGGCCCGCCCGGCGAGCGCTGGATCTCGGCGATCGCCGCGTCGATGTCCCATTCCTCCGGCAGGCCGAGCGCGCGCAGCGCCACGGCGGTTTCGCTCAGCTGGGCCAGCGCCTCCCGCGCCGCCGCTTCCGCGCCGGTGAAGGCGACCGCGAAGGCGACGCCGGCTTCCGGCACGTCGGAGAAGGAATAGCCGCCGACGACATTCGCGACCCAGATCGCCGCGTCGTCCCGCTCGATTCCGCGCGCCAGCGCCTCGAGGTCGCGCATCGGCCGGTCGGCGGTGCCGGTGCCGGTCGGCGGCCACATCACGGGCGGGTTGCAGGAGAGCATGCGCGGCAGCGCGCCCTCCTTGAGCGAACGCGCCAGCAGCCGGGCGGCGCGCACCGCGGATTCGCGGGCGTCGCTATGCGGGTTCTCGCGATAGGCGACGAGCGCGTTGGCGTTCGCGGCCATCGCGGCGGTGAAATTGGCATGCAGGTCGAAGACACCGAAGACGGGCAGCGCCTCGCAGCCGGGCACCGAGCGGATATGGGCGAGCAGGGTGCCTTCGGGATCGGGGCATTCGGTCGTGACCATGGCGCCGTGCAGGGCGAGCCAGATGCCGTCGAGACCGCCCTCAGTGAGCGCCGCCCGCAAGCCTGCGTCGAATTCGGAGAGGAAGCGCGCGAAGACGGCATGGTCGACCGTGCCGGCCGGCAGCGCCGTATAGTCGACCGTCGGCACCACCCGCCAGCCTTCGGCCTCGGCGACTTCGAGGAAGCCGTCGACGGTCGAGCCGTCGCCGCGCCGGCGCAGCAATTCCTCGCCGCTGCGGATGGTGAAATCCTCCAGCCGCGTGATCTCGTCGACGAAGCTGTGCGTCTCGTGGAACAGCGATCCCAGCAGGATCCGGCGAGGCTGCGGCATGACGATGGAGGCTCCCTGCTCACGAGGCCCGCGCATCTCGGCCGCTGCGCTGTTCCGATTCAAGCCTGCATTGTTCCGCTCAGAGGAACGCGGACGCTTTGACAGTCCGCGCCCGCTGCCGGCTTCATGAGGGCGGCCGGGGGGCTGAGCGCCGCCGCGCCTGATCGGGAAATCATGCGGATGCGCCTCTTCACTGCCTCGCTGGCGACGGAAACCAACACCTTCGCGCCGCTCTTCGTCGACCGCGGCGCCTTCGAGAGCGCCTTCTACTGCCCGCCGGGCACGCATCCCGAGACGCCGACATTGTGCTCGGCGCCGACCGTCGCGGCCCGGCGCCGCGCCGCGAGCGAGGGCTACGAGCTGATCGAGGGCACCGCCACCTGGGCCGAGCCCGCCGGGCTGGTCTCGCGGGAGGGCTATGAGAGCCTGCGCGACGAGATCCTCGGCCAGCTCGAGGCCGCCCTGCCGGTCGACATCGTCCTGCTCGGCCTGCACGGGGCGATGGTGGCGCGCGGCTACGACGATTGCGAGGGCGACCTGATCGCGCGGGTCCGGGCGCTGGCGGGGCCGGGCTGCGTCATCGGCGCCGAGCTCGACATGCATTGCCACCTGACGGCGCAGATGGTCGAGGGCGCCGACATCATCGTCGCCTTCAAGGAGTTCCCGCATACGGATTTCCTGGCGCGGGCCGAGGATCTGCTGGAACTCTGCCTGAAGACGGCGCGCGGGCAGGTCAGGCCGGTCAGCGCCGTCTTCGACTGCCGCGGGCTCGCCGCCTTCATGACCAGCCGCGAGCCCGGCCGGGGCTTCGTCGACCGCATCAAGGCGCTGGAGGGCAAGGACGGCATCCTCTCGATCTCGGTCGCGCATGGCTTCCAGGCGGCCGACGTCGCTGATGTCGGCACGAAGGTTCTCGTCGTGGCCGATGGCGACGGCGACGGGGCGGCGGCGCTGGCGAGGCGGCTCGGCCTGGAGATCCTGGGCTGGGGGCAGGGCTCGATGCCGAGGCACTACGAGCCGGAGGAGGGGATCGCGGAGGCGCTGAAGCTGGCGCAGCCGGGCAGGCCGGTCGTCCTCGCCGATCGCTGGGACAATCCCGGCGGCGGCGTCGCCGGCGATTCCTCGGTGATGGTCGAGGCGCTGCTGCGCCACCCCGCGGTTCCGGCGGCGATCGGCGCGCTCTGGGACCCGGTGGCGGTGGGCTTGTGCCGCGCCGCCGGCGTCGGCGCCGAAATCCCGCTGCGCTTCGCCGGCAAGGCGGCGCCGTCCTCCGGCAGGCCGATCGACGCGACCGTCCGGGTCGTCGGCACGACGGCGGACCTGCTGATCCCGTTCGAGCAGAGCCGGGTCTCGCTCGGCCCGGCGGCGGCGATCCGGATCGGCGAGCTCGATATCGTGCTGGCCTCGACCCGGGCGCAGACCTTCAGCCCGCCGGTCTTCACCGATCTCGGCGTCGATCTCGCGGCGAAGACGATCGTGGTGGTCAAATCCTCGAACCATTTCCACGCCGCCTTCGCGCCGATCGCGGCGAGCGTGCTCTATCTCGACAGCGGCGGCCCCTATCCGCCGGATGCGAGCAAGATCCCCTACACCAAGGTCGCGCGACCGTTCTCGCCGCTGGATCCGAACCCATGGCTGTAACCGCTTCCGCCGCTTCCCTGCCGCGCCTGTCGCTGGGCGAGATCGAGGAGCAGCGCCTCGATGTCCTGACCAAGGGGCTGCCGCCCGGCGCGGCGCTGCGGCTCGGCGAGGTCGGCAGGCAGGGCTGGAGCCTGCTCGAGGGAGACATGCCGCTGCCGCTCGCGGTGATCCGCGAGAGCGTGCTGAAGGCCAACAGCGCCTGGATGAAGGCCTTCACCGCCGCCAACGGCCTCCTGATCGCGCCGCATGGCAAGACGACGATGGCGCCGCAGCTCTTCGATCTGCAGATCGCCGACGGCGCCTGGGCGATCACGGTGGCGACGATGCAGCAGCTCGCGGTCGCCCGGCATTTCGGCGTGAAACGCGTCATCCTCGCCAACCAGCCGGTCGGGCGCCAGGAGATCGGCTATTGCTTCGCGGCGCTGCGCGATCCCGGCTTCGCGCTCTATTGCCTCGCCGATACGCTGCCCGGCGTTGCCTTGCTGGCGGAGGCGGCGCAGGCGCATGGCGGCGCCAACCCCCTGCGCATCCTCGTCGAGATCGGCTTCATGGGCGGCCGCACCGGCGCCCGCAGCCGGGAGGAGGCTCTGGCGGTGGCGCGCGCCGTCGCGGCGGCGCCGGGCCTGGAACTCGCCGGCTTCGAGTGCTTCGAGGGGCTGATCAGCGATACGGCGGGCGCCGACCGGCTGCTCGGCGAGGTCGTCGCAGTCGCGGCGGCCGCGGAAGGCGAGGGCTTGCTCGGGGCGGAGCCGCTGGTGCTCAGCGCCGGCGGAACCGCGCTGTTCGACCGCGTCGGCGAAGCCTTCAACGCCGCTTCCTTCAGGCGTCCGATCGTCAAGCTGCTGCGCTCCGGCTGCTACCTGACCCATGATTCCACCGTCTACAGCGCCGCCTTCCGGCGGATCGCGCTGGAGACCAGCCTCAAGCTGCCGCCGGGCGGGCTGGAGCCCGCGCTCGAGGTCTGGGCTCATGTCCAGTCGCGGCCCGAGTGCGGGCGCAGCCTGCTCACCCTCGGCAAGCGCGACATCAGCTTCGATTCCGGCATGCCGGTGCCGCTGCGCTGGTACCGGCCGGGCGGGGCGATGGCGCGGCCGGAGCCGATGCCGAGTGGCCACACGGTTCTGGCGCTGAACGACCAGCACTGCCATCTCGGCACGCCGGAGGAGAGCGCGCTCCAGGTCGGGGACATGGTGGCGTTCGGCATCGGCCATCCCTGCACGACCTTCGACAAATGGGCCGTGCTGATGCTGGTCGACGACGACTGGCGCGTGACGGGGGCGGTCCGGACCTTCTTCTGAGGCCGGCCTCCTGTTCCTTCCGGTGAAACCGCCGATCCTTGACGCGGATTAGGGCGCTTCCTAGCCTGATCTCCAGAGAGGGAAAGCCCGCCATCCGCTCCGGCCGATGAGACGGGCAAGCCAGTACCGGCCGCATGGAGGGGGCGAAAGCTCTCGTTCGCGGCGAGGATCGGCCCGGACGCGGCCGGCCGCTGAGAGGGAGGATCGTTCGTGACGACACCATCAGGCGAGATGGCGGCCGGGCAAGACGGCGCCCTGCGCGGCCCGTCGCGGCGCAGCCTGCTGCAGCTCCTGACGGCGGGCGGCGCGGCGCTGGCGGCGCCGGGGCTCTGGAGCACGCTGGCGGCGGCGCAGGCGCCGGTCGCCGGCGGCACGCTGACGATCGGCGCGGATGCCGACCCGATCGGCCTCGATCCGGTCACGGTCAACGCCTTCTCGTCCTACGATTTCACCAGCCTGATCTATTCCGGCCTGCTGCGCTGGAACGCGCGGATGCAGGTCGAGCCCGATCTCGCGACGGGCTACGAGCAGCCCGATCCAAAGACCTACCTGTTCAGGCTCAGGCAGGGTGTGAAGTTCCACAACGGCAAGGATTTCACCGCCGCCGATGTGAAGCACACCTTCGACCGGATCATGGATCCGGCGACCGGCAGCCGTCTCAAGGCGCTCTATTCGAGCGTGGAATCGGTGACGGTGGTCGATCCCTTCACCGTCCGGTTCCAGCTCAATGCGACCGACGCCGCCTTCCTCAGCAATCTCGCGACCAATCCCAACGGCGCGATCGTGCCGGCCGGGGTCGACGGCATCAACGCGCAGCCGGTCGGCACCGGCCCCTTCGCCTTCGAGGCCTATCAGCCCAACCAGCAATTCTCGCTGACCCGCTTCGCCGATTATTACGAGAAGGGCGAGCCCTATCTCGCGAAGGTCGTGTTCAGGTTCTTCAAGGACCAGGCGACGCTGACCTCGGCGCTGCGCTCGCGGGCGATCGACATGACCTGGGTGAAGGACCCCAAGGTCGCGGCCGCCATCGCCCGGACCTCGCCCCAGTTCGTCTCGGCGCCGGGCCAGACCTCGCGCACCTTCCCGATCTGGCTGAACATGAAGGCCAAGCCCCTGAACGACGTCAGGGTGCGGCGCGCGCTCAGCCTCGCCACCGACCGCAAGGCCTGCCTCGACACCGTGCTCGGCGGCTCCGGCAAGGTCGGCGCCATGATCCCGGAAAGCCAGGTCGGCGGCTATGACGGCACCGGCGAGATGCCCTATTACAGGCACGACCCGGCGGCGGCGAAGGCGCTGCTGGCCGAGGCGGGCTATCCAGACGGCATCGATCTCGGCGACTACATCATCGTCGCGGCCAATCCGCTCGACGTCGCCTGCGCGCAGATCCTGCAGCAGCAATGGCAGACCGCCGGCATCGCGGTGAAGCTGGTGCCGATGGAGACCGCGCCGCTGCTCAGCGCCTGGGCGAACGGCACCTGGCCGACGCTGCTCTCGGTCGCGCTGTCCTGGACGCCGGACCCCGATGCGATCTTCCAATACGTCAAGTCGGACAGCGGCTTCGGCAAGGCGATGGGCTCGAACGACCCCGAGCTCGACCGGATGATCCTGGAAGCGCGGGCCGAGCTCGACGTCGCCGGGCGCGCCGCGAAGAACCTCGCGATCCAGCAGCGCATCGCCGACAACGCTTATGTCATCCAGATCTACCAGTACCCGCTGCGCTGGGAGATCTGGCGGGACTATGTCCAGGGCTATGTGCCGCTGGCCGCGAATATCCGCTCCTTCGTGCGCACGACATGGTTGAAGAAATAGGCCCGGCCCTGCGCTGCCCGGTGGAGCTTCGCCGATGACCCGATTCGTGCTCGGGCGCCTCGCCTGGATGGCGGCGATCCTGCTCGGCGTCTCGCTCGTCGCCTTCCTGCTGATGCGCGCCATTCCCGGCGATTTCGCCATCGCCGCCGCCGGCTCGCAGAGCGTGGCGCCCGAGGTTCTGGCCGCGATCCGGCGCGATCTCGGCCTCGACCAGCCCCTGATGGCGCAATATCTGGGCTGGCTCGGCCATGCGCTGACCGGCGATCTCGGCACCTCCTTCGTCACCCGCCGGCCGGTGCTCGGCGAATTGCTCGACCGGCTCGCCGTCACCATCCAGCTCACCCTGCTGGCCGCGGTCATCGCCGCTGCGATGGGCGTCGCGACGGGGCTCGCGGCCGCGAGGCTGCGCGGCGTCACCGACTGGCTCGTCCGGCTCTGGAACGGGCTGATGCTGGCGGTGCCGAACTACGTCGTCGCGACGCTGATCGTGCTGCTCTTCGGGCTCTATTTCCCGGAGGTCACGGTCCTGGGCTACACGCCCTTCCTCGAGAACCCGCTTGCCAATCTCGCCAGCCTGCTGCTGCCGGCGATCGCGCTGGCGCTCGCCGTTTCGGTGACCATCGCCGAGAATACGCGCGCGGCCGTGCTCGAGGTCGCCAACCAGGATTTCGTCATGGTCGCCCGCGCCAAGGGGCTGACGCCGGCGACGATCCTGCGCGACTACCTGATGCGCAACGCGCTGACGCCGGTGGTCACCGCCGCGGGCCTGAAGATCGCGGCGCTGCTCGGCGGCAGCATCCTGGTCGAGACCATCTTCGCGATCCCGGGCATGGGGCAGTACCTGTTCGATTCGATCAACAGCCGCGACTATCCGGTGATCCAGGCGATCGTGCTGGTCGCCGCCGGGATCGTCGTGCTGGTCAACACCCTGATCGACATCGCCTATGCCCGGATCGACGCGCGGGTGCAGATGTGAGCGGGCCCGCGCAGGAGAGCGGGCAGGCCGCCGCTGCGGCACCGGCCGGCGCGGGCAGGCGGGGCGGGCTCGGCCAGGGCTGGCCCCTGCTCGGGCTCGGGCTCGCCATGCTGGCACTGATGCTGGCGCTGACGGTCTTCGCGCCGCTGGTCGCGCCCTACGATCCCTCCGCGACCTCGCCGGATTCGCTGGCCCCGGCGAGCGCGGCCCATTGGCTCGGCACGGATTCGATCGGCCGCGACGTTTTGAGCCGGCTGATCGTCGGCGGCCGCACGACGCTGCTGATCACGGTGGCGGCCGTGCTGATCGCGCTGGTGGCGGGGCTGATCCTCGGATTGGCCGCCGGCTATCTCGGCGGGCGCACCGACGAGATCGTCATGCGCCTGCTCGACGTGGTCTTCGCCTTCCCGGTGCTGCTGCTCGCGATCGCCGTGGTGGCCGCGCTGGGGCCGACCGTGCCGAACCTGATCCTGACCATCGCCATCGTCTACACGCCGGCCATGGCGCGGGTGGTGCGGGCGCCGGTGCTGAGCGTCAAGCGCTGGGACCATGTCGAGGCGGCGCGCAGCGTCGGCATGAGCGAGATGCGCCTCGTCCTGCGCCATATCCTGCCGATCGTGGTCTCGCCGATCCTGGTCGCGACCAGCCTGACCCTGTCGCAGACCATCTTCACCGTGACGGCGCTGTCCTTCCTGGGGCTCGGCCCGCCGCCGCCCGATCCCAACTGGGGCGGCATGCTGTCCGAGGCGCGCCAGTTCATGGAGCTCGCGCCGCTGACGGTGATCGGCCCGGCCGCCGCGATCGTCTTCGCGACGCTGACCTTCATCATCATCGCCAACGGCTTGCGCGAGGTGCTCGACGTGGGGAGCGTGCGATGACCGGTCCCTTGCTGCGGGTGCGCGACCTCGCCGCCACCGTGACGACGCGCCGCGAGGTGATCCGGGCGGTGCGCGGCATCTCCTTCGACATCAACGCCGACGAGGCGGTCGGCTTCGTCGGCGAATCAGGCTGCGGCAAGAGCGTCACCGCCAAGGCGCTGATGCGGCTGGCGCCGGAAGGCGCCTCGATCGCCCTCGGCGGCTCGGTCGCCTTCTGGGGGCAGGAGCTGCTCGCGCTGGACGAGGTCGAGATGCGCGACCTGCGCGGCCGGCGCATCGCCATGGTCTTCCAGGACCCGATGACCTCGCTCAACCCGGTGATGAGCATCGGCGCCCAGATGGCCGACATGCTGCGCCGCCATCTCGGCCTGTCGGGCCGGGCGGCGCGCGAGCGGGGCATCGAACTGCTCGACCTCGTCGGCATTCCCGATCCGGCGCGGCGGATCGACGATTTCCCGCACCAGTTCTCCGGCGGCCAGCGCCAGCGCATCCTGATCGCCATCGCGATCTCCTGCGAGCCGGATCTGCTGATCGCCGACGAGCCGACCACGGCGCTCGACGTCACCGTGCAGGCGCAGATCCTGCGGCTGCTGCTGCGGCTCAGGGAGGAGCGCGGCATGGCGCTGATGCTGATCACCCATGATTTCGGCGTGGTCGCCGGCATGGTCGACCGGGTCAATGTGATGTATCGCGGCGAGATCGTCGAAACCGGCCTCGTCGACGACGTCTTTTCCGCGCCGCAGCACGCCTATACGCGGGCGCTGCTCGACGCCGTGCCGCGGCTGCAAGGGGCGGGGGCGACCCGATGACGGCCGCGCCGCTGCTGCAGGTCCGCGATCTCTCGGTGCTGTTTCCGGCCCGGCGCGGCGCGCCGCCGGTCAGGGCGCTGGAACGCCTCTCCTTCGACATCGCGCCGGGGCAGACGCTCGGGCTCGTCGGCCAGTCGGGCTCGGGCAAGACCACGGCCGGGCGCGCCATCCTCCAGCTCCAGAAGGCGAGCGACGGCTCGGTCCGGCTGCTCGGACAGGAATTGACGACGATGCCGGCCGGCGCGCTGCGCCGGATGCGCCGGCACATGCAGTTCGTCTTGCAGAACCCCTATTCCAGCCTGCATCCGCGCATGACCATCGGCCAGATCCTGAGCGAGCCCTTGCAGGTGCATCGCAGCGTGCCGGCGAGCCGCATCCGCGAGCGGGTCGCGGAACTGCTGGAACTGGTCAGCCTCGATCCGGCGATGATGCGGCGCTATCCGCACGAATTCTCCGGCGGCCAGCGCCAGCGCGTCGTCATCGCCCGGGCGCTTGCGGTCAATCCCGATTTCGTCGTCTGCGACGAGCCGGTCTCGGCGCTCGACGTGCGTACCCAGGCGCAGATCGTCGCGCTGCTGCAATCGCTGCAGGAGAAGCTCGGCCTGTCCTATCTCTTCATCGCGCACGACCTCGCCATCGTGCGCGAGATGGCGCATCGCGTCGCGGTGATGTTCCGTGGGCGCATCGTCGAGATGGGCGCTGCCGCGCAGGTCTATGACAGCCCGGCCCACCCCTATACGCGGCTCCTGCTCGACGCCGTGCCGGTTCCCGATCCCAGGCTCCAGCGCGAGCGGCTGCGCCGGCCGCCGCCGGATCTGCGCTTCCTCGACGGCGACGGCGGGCCTTGCATCCATGGCGCCGATCACGCGGGCGACGGCACGCCCGAATGGCATGAAATCGCGCCCGGCCACGGCGTCTCCTGCCGCTACTGGCCGAAGGGAGGCGGATGGGAGCCGGCCTGAGCGCTCATCAGAGGGAGGGAGGAGGTTCCGGAAAGGTCGGGCTGCATGTTCCTTCAGATGAAACCTGTGATCCTTGACGCGAAATGTCTGGCACAACTACGCTTTTGACGATGGGGCCGGGCGGTCGATCGACCGGAAAACAGCCCGGAGCGATGCCCTGAAATCCGAGAAACCGCTTCGCCCGGCACAGCCGGGCCGCGGAGCCGCAATCCGGGAGGATGCCCGTGCGCCTGGCGCTGATCCACATCGTTCAGGAAACGAACGACTTCAATCCGCAGTTGACGACGCTCGCCGATTTCGAGGCTTTCGGCATCTATGAGGGCGGGGAGATCGCCCGGCATTTCGGCGAGATCGGCCAGATCGGCGGTCATTATGCGGCGGTGCGGGAGTCCGGTCTCGATATCGAGACGATCCCGATCATCCGCGCCTGGGCTGTGGCGGGCGGGCGCATCTCGCGCGAGGCCTTCGACTTCTTCCAGGCCAAGATCCGGGCCGGGCTCGAGACCGTCGGGCCGATCGACGGCCTCGTCCTGCATCTGCACGGCGCCTGCGCCGCCGAAGGCGTCGACGATGTCGAGGGCGAGCAGGCGCAGCTCTGCCGCAGCATCCTCGGCCCGGACGTGCCGATCCTGCTCGGGCTCGACCACCACGCCAACATCACGCGCAAGATCATGGCCAACTGCACGGCCATCGTCGGCCACCGCACCCAGCCGCACGACGTGTTCGACACCGGCAAGGTCGGCACCGAGGTGCTGCTGCGCATCCTGCGCGAGAAGTGCAGGCCGGTGATGGCCTGGCGCAAGATTCCGCTGCTCTCGCATCAGGAGCAGTTCCTGACCGCGCTGGGGCCGATGAAGCTCTGGTTCGACCGGGCGCGGGCGCTGGAGGCCGACCGCCGCGTGCTCCAGGCCTCGAACTATCCGATGCAGCCCTGGCTCGACGTCGCGGAGGGCGGCTGGTCGACGATCGTGGTCACCGATGGCGATGAGGCGCTGGCCGAGAAGCTGGCGGACGAGCTCGCCGATCTCGCCTGGTCGCTGCGCGACGATTTCCAGGTGCGCGAGGCGGTGTCGGTCGACGATGCGGTGCGCCGGGCCGATGCGGCGCCGCGCGGCATGGTGGTGCTGAGCGACACCGGCGACACGGTCTTCGGCGGCGCGGCCGGCGACAGCAACCTGCTGCTGGAGGTGATGCTGCGGCTCGGCATCGAGAACAGGGCGCTGATCCCGCTGATCTCGCCCGCGGCGGTCGCGACGCTGACCGCGGCGGGCGAGGGCGCCGAGGTCACCTTGCCGCTCGGCGGCGACGTGGCGACGGCCTTCTTCGCGCCGCTGACGGTGACGGGGCGGGTGCGCAAGCTCGGGGGCGGGGCGATCCCGCTCGCCTTCAACCACCAGACCGAGGTCGATATGGGCCGGGTCGCGGTCTTCGATGTCGGCCCCGTGACGCTGCTGATCTCGGAGCTGCGCGGCGTCGCCGGCAATGTGCCGGGCGTCTACGAGGCCTTCGGCATCGACCTTTCCGCCTATAAGATGGCGGTGCTGAAGACGGCCTCTAACTTCCAGTATTTCGCGCCGATCAGCTCCGAGGTCGTCCGCGCCGACACGCGCGGGCCGGGGCAGTCCGACGTCTTCACCCTGCCATGGCGGCGGATTCCGCGTCCGGTCTATCCGCTGGAGGAGATCGCCGACTGGCGGGCGCATTCATCCCAGCCGGGCGCGGGAACGCGCTGACGAGACACCGAACCGACAAGAAGGGGAAAGCGATGACAAAGCTGTCGCGACGTCGATTCTGCATCACCGGCCTCGCCCTCGCGGGAGCGGCCCCCTTCGCGGCGGCGCCGCCCGCCGCCGCCCAGGCGCTCAAGGGCGGGACCTTGCGCGTCGGCGTGCTGTACGAGCTGGCGAACTACGATCCGCAGCAGCTCTCCACCGTGAATTTCCACGTCATCAAGAACCTCTACGACAGCCTGATCGAATACACGCCGGAGGGGAGGCCGGAGCCGAGCCTGGCGACGAAATGGGCGATCGCGCCCGACAAGACCTCGGTGACGCTGACGCTGCGCGAGGGCGTGACCTTCCACAGCGGCAACCCGTTCAAGGCGGATTCGGTGCTGGCCACCCTGCAGAAGGGCGCCGATCCGAAGCGCGGCAAGAACGTCTTCTCGACCATGGCGATCGTGAAGGACTGGTCGGCGCCGGACGATCGCACCGTGACGATCCATTTCAGGACGCCGGTGCCGGACCGGCAGATCTTCGACCTGCTGCAGTTCCTGATCCCGATCGACCCGAAGGGCATCGACACGGTCGAGACCGTGCCGGCCGGCACCGGCGCCTATACGCTCGTCAGCCGGGCCGTGGGGCAGGGCCTGACGCTCAAGGCCAATCCGAAATACTGGCGCGAGCAGCAGCCGCTCGCGCAGGATCTCGTCTTCACCGTGTTCAGCGAGGACGCCGCCGCCAGCGCCGCGCTCGAATCCGGCGCGGTCGACATCGTCTATAACGGCTCCTCGCGCAGCGCCGTCCGGCTGAAGGATGCCGGCTTCCAGGTCTTCTCCGGGCCGGGCCAGCTCGTGCAGGTCTTCCGCATCAACTCGACGCGCGGGCCCTTCCGCAACAAGTCGTTCCGGCAGGCCTTCAACTACCTGATGGACCGGGCGAGCATCCTGCGCGTCGGCTATGCCGGCATGGGCAAGGTGGTGGCGCTGCCCTGGGCGCCGGCGAGCCCGGCCTTCGACGAGAGCTACACCCGGACCTACGCCTACGACCTCGACAAGGCGAAGAAGCTGATCGCCGCCTCCGGCCTCTCCGCCGATGCGATGAAGGGCTGGAAGATCCTGGTGGACGGCAGCAACGAGGCCTCCGTCACGATCAGCCAGGTCGTGCAGGGCTCGCTCGCCAAGGCCGGCATCCCGGTCGAGCTCGACATGCGCCAGGGAGCGGAATACGTCACGGCGCTGCTCGGCGGCGATTTCGACGCGACCTTCGGGGCTGTCGGCAACGTCCAGAAGTTCCCGACGCGGGTCACCACCAACTCGATCTACCGGACCGCGGGCAATCCGATCCTGAAGGACCCGCACCCGCATCCCGACTATGTCGCCGCGATCGCCCGGGTCGACGGCGCGGCCGGCGGCGAGGCCGAGGTCAAGGCGGCCTATGACAACCTCAACCGCGTGCTGGTCGACGAGGCCTTCGGCATACCGACCAACTCCTACGATGTCGGGCTGATCGTCGCCTCGGAGAAGATCGGCGGGGTGACGCTCGACATCGACAACCTCTTCGTCGCGCGCACCATCGGGTTCAAGTGATGCGGCGCGTCGATCCGCGGCGCCGGGCCGGCGCCGCCTGATGCGGGACGGCCTGATCTCGCTGGGGCGCCGGCTGCTCGCCCGCCGCGGCGCGGCGCTCGGCCTGGCCTTCCTGGCGCTGGTCGCGCTGGCGGCGGCCTTCGCCGGGCTGCTGCCGCTCGACCCGCTGGGCCAGAGCGTCGCCGATGCGCTGAAGCCGCCCTCGTCCGAGAGCTGGTTCGGCACGGACGAGCTCGGCCGCGACATCCTCGCCCGCGTCGTCTACGGCGCGCGCACCTCGCTGGTCACGGCCTTCGGCGCGGTCCTGACCGCGGCGCTGGTCGGCGTGCCGGTCGGGCTGGTCGCCGGCTTCTACGGCGGCTGGCGCGACTCGCTGCTGATGCGCTGCATCGACGTGCTGCTGGCCCTGCCCAACATCCTCTTCGCCATGGCCCTGATCGCCGTTCTCGGGCGCAGCCAGAGCGCCGCGCTGATCGCCGTCGGCGTCGCCGGGATTCCGGGTTTCGCCCGCATCGCGCGGGCGCAGGTGATGACGCTGCGCTCGCTCGACTTCGTCACGGCGGTGCGCGGCTTCGGCGGAAAGCCGGGTTACATCATGTTCCGAACCATCCTGCCCAACGCGTTGAGCCCGCTCGTGGTCCAGGCGATCGTGCTCGCCTCGATCGCGATCCTGCTCGAGGCGGCGCTGGCCTTCCTCGGGGTCGGCGTGCCGCCGCCGACGCCGAGCTGGGGCGAGATGCTGCGCACCGGCAAGTCCTATCTCTACGAGGCGCCGAGCTATGCGGTGCTGCCCGGGCTGGTGCTGACGCTGACGATCCTGTCCTTCGACACGATCGGCCGGGCGCTGACCGCGATCCTGGACCGCGATGAGACCGACGCCTCCGGCGCGACGATCGGGGGGCGGCGATGACGGCCTATGTCCTGCGCCGCCTCCTGCAGATGCTGCCGGTGCTGCTGCTCGCCTCCTTCGCGATCTTCGCGATGATCTACGCCGTGCCGGGCGGCCCGGTGGCTGTCATCGTCGGCGAGAATGCCGGGCCGGAGGAGATCGCGGCCGCCATCCGGCGCTACGGCCTCGACCGGCCCATGGCGGTGCAGTATCTCGACTGGCTCGGCCGGGCGCTCGCCGGCGATTTCGGCTCGTCGCTGCACAGCCGCCAGCCGGTGCTGCAACTGATCGGCGAGCGGCTGCCGGCGACCCTGCAGCTCGCCCTGGCGGCCATCGTCGTGGCGCTCGCCATCGGCATCCCCGTCGCGATCGCGAGCGCGGTCCGGCCGAATTCCTGGATCGACCGGCTGCTCAGCGGCTGGAGCGCGCTGGCGCTCGGCGTGCCGACCTTCTGGCTCGGCATCCTGCTGATCCTGCTCTTCGCGGTGGAACTGCACTGGCTGCCCTCGGCCTCGCGCCATGTGCCGTTCTGGCAGGCGCCGCTCGACGCGCTGCGCAGCCTCGCTCTGCCGGCGCTGACGCTCGGCGTCTACGTCTCGGGCATCCTCGCCCGCTTCCTGCGCGCTTCGCTGATCGGGGAGGCGCGGGCCGACTATGTCCGCACCGCCCGCGCCAAGGGCGTGCCGGAACGGCGCATCGTCGGCCTCCACATCATGCGCAACGCGATGCTGCCCTTCGTCACCATCGTCGGGCTGATGATGGCGAACTTCATCGGCGGGGCGGTGGTGACCGAGGCGGTCTTCACCTATCCGGGGCTGGGCCGCCTGCTGATCCAGGCGATCAGCACCCGCGACTATCCGCTGATCCAGGGCTGCATCCTGGTGATCCTGATCGCCTATATGCTGATCAACCTCCTGGTCGACGCGCTCTATGCCTGGATCGACCCGCGGATCGAATATCGATGAGCGCCGCCTCAGCCCGCAACCGGCGGCGGCGGCGAGCCGAGCCGGGTCGAGATGCCGGCGGCGACCTCGCGCAGCCTGACGCCGGCCTTGGCCGCCAGCGAATGCGGCATCCGCATCAGCGGCGCCGAGATCGACAGCGCCGCGACCGGATAGCCGTCCTCGTCGAAGACCGGCACGCCGATGCACATCGCGCCGTCCTCGTTCTCGCCCAGCTCGGTCGCATAGCCGACGCGCTTTACCTGCCGGAGCTGGCGCGCGATCTCCTCGCGCTCCAGCAGGGTCCGGCCGGTGCGCTCGGTCAATGGCAGGTCGAGCTGGCGCTGGCGCTCTGCCTCCGGCAGGAAGGCGAGGATCGCCTTGCCGAGGGCGGTGGAGTGCATCGGGTGGCTGTCGCCGATGCGCGCCTGCATCCGGAGCGAGCGGTTGGCCTCGACCAGATCGATATAGACGATGGTGCCGTTGCCCTTCACGGCGAGGTTCACCGTCTCGTTGAACTCGTGCATCAGCTCGATCATCGCCGGGCGGGCGAGCTCCCGCACCTTGCTGACGCTGGCGTCGGCGCGGGCGATGGCGCGCAGTTGCGGCCCGAGATTGTAGCGGTCGGTGGTGCGGTTGTGGTCGAGGAAGCCGGCGGCCGTCAGCGTCTGAAGGTAGCGGAAGGTCGTCGTCTTGGGGATGCGGAGCTCCTTGCTGACGGCGGTGAGCGCGATCTCGTGGCCGTGGCGGGCGACCAGCTCCAGCACCTTCAGCGCCTTCATCACGGGCTGCACGACGTAAGGGTTGTCGGATTTCTTCGCCATGGCGGCCGTGCCTTTCGGGATGGTCACGCACCGGCATAGCCCGAGCCTCTATAATTCCGCAAGGCGAAACTCGCGTTCCTTTACACGGTGAGAGCGGTCTGGTCTGGTCGGCACGACAGCATCGGAGGCAAGGCAAGTGGCAGGCAACGGCACCCAGCAGGCGGCAGCGCTGCGCTTCGAGGAATCGGCGCGGCGGATCGCGGAGAACGCGCGCTACATCGCGGGCGGCGTGAACAGCAATTTCCGGCTCGGCATGGTGCCGGGGCCGCTCGTCTTCGAGCGCGGCGAGGGCGCCTATCTGATCGACGCCGACGGCAACCGCATCATCGACTATTACTGCGGCATGGGCGCGACCGTGCTCGGCCATACGCCGAAGCCGGTGATCGAGGCGGCGCAGCGCCAGGCCGAGAAGGGCATCCTCTTCGCCGGCCAGATGCCGATCGAATACGAGGCGGCCAGGCTGATCTGCGAGCGCGTGCCCTCGGCCGAGCGGCTGCGCTTCGGCTCCTCGGGCTCTGAGGTGGCGCAGGCCGCGATGCGGCTGGTGCGCGCCGCCACCGGCAAGCGCATCATCGTCAAGTTCGAGGGCCATTATCACGGCTGGTTCGACAACATCCTGTGGTCGACCGCGCCGGGGCTGAACGCCGCCGGTCCCGAGGATGCGCCGACGCCGGCGATCGGCAGCAGGGGGCAGGACCCCGCCGCCGGCGACGGCCTCTCGATCCTCGGCTGGAACGACCTCGCGGCGCTGGAGGCGCGGCTCGCCCGCGGCGACGTCGCCGCCGTGATGATGGAGCCGGCGATGTGCAACCAGGGTGCCATCGCCCCGGCGCCGGGCTATCTCGAAGGCGCGCTCGCGGCCTGCCGCAAGCATGGCGCGCTGCTGATCTTCGACGAGGTGATCACCGGTTTCCGGCTCGGCCGCGGCGGGGCGCAGGAGCGCTTCGGCGTGACGCCCGACCTGACCATCATGGCGAAGGCGATCGCCAACGGCTTCCCGGTCGCGGCCGTGGCCGGGCGCGCCGACCTCCTCGACCTCTTCGCCGACGGCGTGCTGCATGGCGGCACCTTCAACGCCCAGCCGATCGCCATGGCGGCGCTGGTCGCGACCCAGACCATGCTGACGCCGGAGCATTACGAGCGCAGCTCCGTCCACGGCCAGCGCCTGCAGGACGGCATCCGCGCCATCCTGGCGGAGGCGGGCATCAAGGCGCAGGTCGTCGGCTTCCCGCTGATGTTCCACGTCGCCTTCGGGCTCGACGCGCCGGCGCGCAACTACCGGGACGTGGCGCGCGCCGACAAGGTCGCCTACAGCCGCTTCGCCCATGCGCTGCTGAAGCGCGGCGTGCGCGCGCTGGAGCGCGGCGCCTGGTTCGTCTCCTCCGAGCACGATGCCGCGGTGATCGACCGCACGCTGGAAGCGGTGCGCGGCGCGGCGCGAGACGTGGCGGGGCGGGCGGCGTAGGGCCGCCTCTTTTCCACCGATATCGGGGCATCCCGGACGCCGTGAGGCGGCGATCCGGGATGTTTCGCCGTGCCTTCGCCGGAAACGTTCCGGCATGGATCCCGGGGCGAGCCCGGGCCGGCCGCATGGTTCCGCCGACGATCGGCGCGGCGGCTTCCTTCCCCTTCCTCCCGCGGGCTGGCGCGCCTTGGCTGGCCGGGCGGCCCCGAACCTCCTTCCCGTCACGCCTCGCGCGGCTCGTCCGGAATGACGGCATGGTTCCGCGCAGGCTCAGCGCGCTCTAGCTTCGCCCGCCCGAGTGCAGTACTGCGTCCCCGCGCGTCCGCTCCTCGGCGAGGGGCGCGCGGGCGCCGGGGCGCGGGCGGGGCTGTCATGGCCGTCGCCGCCGCCTTGCCCGCACGACAGTTCGCCCATGCGGCAGGGACAGTGATAGACGCCGATGGCGGCTTGCTGATTCCGCGATTGTGGCGATGCTGACGCTGGGGCAGGTGGCCGGCTTCCGGCCGGACGGAGAGGATGGGATGAAGAAGGCGCAGGAGAGCGGCTCCGCTTCCGCCGCCCGGAGCGGGCGGCGCGCATGAGCTATGAATTCGATTTTGCCGACGTTTTCGCGGCCTGGCCGGAGCTGCTGCAGGGTCTGCTCAATTCGCTGGTGCTCTCGGCGCTGGCGATGGCGATCGGCATGGTGGTCTCGGTCGCGGGCGCGCTCGGCAAGACCTCGGGGCCGGGCTGGCTGCGCCGGATCATCGACGAATATATCGAGCTCATCCGCAACACGCCGTTCCTGATCCAGATCTTCGTGATCTATTTCGGCTTGCCGGCGGCGGGCCTGAAGTTTTCCTCCAACGCGGCGGCCCTGCTGGCGCTGGTGGTGAATGTCGGTGCCTACGGCATCGAGATCATCCGCGCCGGCATCGAGAGCATCCAGAAGGGGCAGGTCGAGGCGGGCAAGTCGCTCGGCATGCGCCCGCTCCAGATCTTCCGCTACATCATCCTGAAGCCGGCGATCCAGGCGATCTACCCCTCGCTCACCAGCCAGTTCATCCTGCTGATGCTGAACACCAGCGTCTGCTCGGCGATCGCGGCCAGCGAGCTGACGGCGGTGGCCGGCGACATCCAGTCGCGCACCTTCCGCAGCTTCGAGGTCTATTTCGTCGCCACATGCCTGTATCTTGGCTTGTCCGTCTTCTTCTGGACGGTCTTCGCCGGGATCGAACGCGCCTTCCTGCGCAAGCCGACACGGTAGGTGACCCATGCGCGCACTCGGATCAGGCGACATCATCTACATCATCATGGCGGTGCGCTGGACGCTGCTGCTCTCGCTCGTCGCCTTCCTCGGCGGGGCGATCGGCGGGGCGCTGGTGGCGCTCGCCCGGACCAGCGAGTTCAGGGGCGTCAGGATCGTCTCGGCCGGCTACATCAAGCTCTTCCAGGGCACGCCGCTGCTGATGCAGCTCTTCCTCGCCTTCTTCGTGCCGGGGCTGTTCGGCTGGTCGGTCGACCCCTGGACCGCGGCGGCGCTCGGCCTGTCGCTGCACGCCAGCGCCTTCCTCGGCGAGATCTGGCGCGGCGCGATCGAGGTGGTGCCGCGCGGCCAGTGGGAGGCGGCGACCTCGCTCGGCCTGCGCTACTGGCCGAAGATGGTGCTGGTGATCGCTCCGCAGGCGATCCGCATCGCGATCCCGCCGACGATCGGCTTCCTGGTGCAGCTCATCAAGGGCACCTCGCTCGCCTCGATCATCGGCTTCGTCGAGCTGACGCGGGCGGCGCAGATCATCAACAACGCCACCTTCCGGCCCTTCACGATCTTCGCGCTCGTCGCGCTGGTCTATTACGTCATCTGCAGGCCGCTTTCGGCCTACAGCAAGCGGATGGAGCAAAAGCTCCTCGTCGCCGCGCGCTGAGCCTGTGCCGCGAAAGGGGGAAACCCCTCTCGCGGCAGGGACAGGCCCGGAACGCATCGATGCAAACACCAGCCTACCCCATGAGGAGAACGACCCATGTCCCTGTTTAAAACGATTTGCCGGCGCGGATTCGGCGCGCTGGTCGTCGCCGGCCTCGCCGCTGCCGCGCTCGACGCCGCCCCGGCCCATGCCGCGACGCCCGACGAGATCAAGGCGCGCGGCAAGCTGATGGTCGGCGTGCTGACCGACTACCCGCCCTTCGGCGGCACCGACGCCAACCAGCAGCCGGCCGGCTACGACGCCGATGTCGCGGCGCTGATGGCCAAGAATCTCGGCGTCAAGCTCGAGCTCGTCCCGGTCACCGGCCCGAACCGCATCCCCTATCTGCTGACCAACAAGGTCGATCTGCTGATCGCGACCTTCGGCATCACCCCCGAGCGCCAGAAGCAGGTGCTGTTCTCCAACCCCTACAGCGCCATGACGATCTATGTGCTGGCGCCCAAGAGCCTGGCCATCAAGACGCCGGAGGACCTGAAGTCGGTGACCATCAGCGTCGCCCGCGCCTCGACGCAGGACATCGCGATCAGCGCCGTCGCCCCGCAGGGCACGCCGCTGAAGCGCTTCGACGACGACGCCACCACCCTGCAGGCCCTGATCTCGGGCCAGGTCCAGGCGATCGGCGCGAGCAATATCGTCCTCGCCCAGCTCACCAAGGACTATCCGCAGCTCGGCATCGAGCCCAAGATCATCCTGAAGGAGCAGGCCAACGGCATGGCCTTCCGCAAGGCCGACACCGCGCTGGCCGACTACGCCAACGGCTTCATCGCCGAGCTGGTGAGCAATGGCGAGCTCTCGAAGATCAACCAGAAGTGGTTCGGCGTCCCGCTGACGAAGCTGCCGCCGATGCCGCAGTTCTCCTCGGACAAGTGGTGACCGTCCGCGGGGCCGCGGCCTGATCCCGGCTCCGCCCGAACGCCTCCGCTCCCGGAGGACCCGCTGCGGCCGGCTTCGCGCCGGCCGCAGCGTCCAGCCCAGCAAGAACGGTTTTTGCAGATGCCCGCGACCGCTCCCCCAGCCGCCGATCACGCCCTCGGCGACACGATCATCGAGATGCGCCATGTCGACAAGTTCTATGGCGACTTCCACGTCCTTCGCGACATCGACCTCTCCGTCGCGCGCGGCGAGCGCATCGTCATCTGCGGCCCTTCCGGCTCCGGCAAGTCGACCCTGATCCGCTGCCTGAACCAGCTCGAGGAGCACCAGAAGGGCGAGATCGTCATCGACGGCACCACCGTCCACGCCAGGCTCAAGGGCATCGAGGACATCCGCCGCGAGATCGGCATGGTGTTCCAGAGCTTCAACCTGTTCCCGCATCTGACGGCGCTGGAGAACTGCATGCTGGCACCGATGAAGGTGCGCGGCATCGCCAAGGCCGAGGCCGAGGCGACCGCCCGCAAGATCCTCGAGCGCGTCCATATCCCCGAACAGGCGCACAAATACCCGATCCAGCTTTCCGGCGGCCAGCAGCAGCGCGTCGCCATCGCCCGCTCGCTGTGCATGAACCCGAAGATCATGCTGTTCGACGAGCCGACCTCGGCGCTCGACCCCGAAATGGTCTCGGAGGTGCTCGACGTCATGGTCGAGCTGGCCGAGAGCGGCATGACCATGCTCTGCGTCACCCATGAGATGGGCTTCGCCCGCAAGGTCGCCGACCGGGTGATCTTCATGGATGCCGGCGAGATCGTCGAGGTCGCGCCGCCCGAGCGCTTCTTCACCGCGCCGCAGAACGAGCGCACCCGCAAGTTCCTCGGCCAGATCCTGCACGCGCAGACGCAGGCGCATTGAGCCACGCCATGCGCGACCTGTCGCCTTCCGGCCTGCAACGCTGGACCCACGGCACGCTGATCCCGGCCTGGATCGAACGCGGCCGGGCGCGCGAAGGTGGCTATGTCGAGGAGTTCACGCCGGATGGCCGCCCGCGCGCGGCGCCCGACCGCAGCGCGCTGACGACGGCGCGCCTGACCTACACCTTCAGCCATGCCGCGCGGCTGAGCGGCGATGCCGCGGCGCTGGAGGCGGCGCGCCGCGGCTTCGACCTGCTGCTGAAGGCGCAGGCCGCGAACGGCCATGTGCCGAAGCGCTTCTTCCCGGACGGCGCGGCGAGCGTCCCGCGCCGCGACCTCTACGATCTCGCCTTCGTGCTCTTCGCCTGCGCCCATTATCACCGGGCCACCGGCGAGGCGGCAGCCATCCGCCTGGCCGAGGCGACCATGGACGGGATCGAGACCGGGCTGGCCGCTCCCTTCGGCGGCTATGCCGAGGACGACCTCGGCACGCTGCCGCGGCGGCAGAACCCGCATATGCACCTGCTCGAGGCCTTCCATGCACTGGCGGAGGCGACGGGCAGCCAGCGCTGGTTCGACGCTGCCGACCGCATCGTCCGGCTGGCGGCGGAGCGCTTCATCGATGCCGGTGGCACCCTCGGCGAGTTCTTCGACGCGCAATGGCGGCCCGTTCCGGGTGCCGCCGGCCGGCTGCGCGAGCCGGGACATCAGTTCGAATGGGTCTGGCTGCTGCATCACCATCAGCGCCTGACCGGCTGGGAGCCGGCGCGCAGGCTGGCCGACGGGCTCCATCGCTTCGGCCTCGCCCAGGGGCTCGACCGCGAGCCGGGTTGCCCGCCGCTCGTGCTCGACGGCGTCGAGACCGACGGCACGCCCGTCGCCGCGACCAAGCTGCTCTGGCCGCAGACGGAATTCGTCAAGGCGCTCGGCGCGCGCTTCGAGTTCGCCGGCGAGGCGGAGGCGGAGGCGGCGGACCGGCTGACGCATCATCTCGGCCTGACCTTCGCGCATTTCATCGATGCGCGGACCGGGCTCTGGCACAACCAGCTCGACCGGGCCGGCACGCCGCTGCCGGTCGCGCTGCCCGCGCGCGTGCTCTACCACCTCTTCCTCTGCCTGGCCGAGACGCTGCGGGTTCTGCCGCAGCCTTCCGGCCCGGGCGGCCAGGCGGCCTGAAGGCGGCGTTCTGGCCTCCCGGGTGCGGCCGCCCTAGATTGCCTTCGCCCCGGCGCGCCGCTTCGGGGCCGGGACGAGCAACGGACTGGACTGCGACATGGCCGCCAAACCCGACTGGGATGCCGAGCAATATCTGCGCTTCGAGGATGAGCGCACCCGGCCGTCGCTCGACCTGCTCCAGCGCGTCAGGCTGGCGGCGCCGGCCCGCTGCATCGACCTCGGCTGCGGTCCGGGCAACAGCACGGAGCTGGTGGCGGCCCGCTTCCCGCAAGCCGAGGTCAGCGGGCTCGATTCCTCACCCGACATGATCGAGAAGGCGCGCAAGCGCCTGCCGGGACTCGCCTTTGACCTGGCGGATCTCGCCGGATGGTCGGCCGATTCCCGCTACGACCTGATCTTCGCCAATGCGGTGCTGCAATGGCTGCCCGACCATGCCGCCCTGTTCGCGCGCCTCGCCGCGGCGCTGAAGCCGGGCGGCGTGCTGGCGGTGCAGATGCCCGACAATCTCGCCGAGCCCTCGCATCGGGCCATGGCGGAGACCGCGGCGGAAGGCCCCTGGGCGGCGCGCCTCGCCGGGGCCGCCGAGGCGCGGGTCTCGATCGGCAGCTTCTCCGACTACCGCCGCTGGCTCGCGACCGCCGGCTGCACGACCGACCTCTGGCGGACGACCTATGTCCACGCCCTGAACGGCGCCGACGCGATCGTCGAATGGTTCAGGAGCACCGGGCTGAAACCCTATCTCGATCCGCTGCCGGCCGAGCAGCGCGCAGGCTTCCTCGCGCGCTACCGGGAGCGCATCGCGCAGGCCTATCCGGCCGAGCCGGACGGCAAGGTGCTGCTGCGCTTCCCGCGGCTGTTCATCGTGGCGACGCGGGCAGCGGCCTGAGCGGCCGGGGCGCCGCGCCGCGCTGCGGGCTCACCAGGGCCGGCGCGGCCCGGTGTCGATATGGATCAGCCCGTTCCAGTAGACATGGTTGCCGCCGACCTCCGGCAGCGTCCGCGCCCATTCGAGGACGACTCGCGGCCGGACGCCCGGCACGCGGAAATCCATCGCCTCGCAGCGCCGGTGATAGGAATTGCGCCGCGCCCGCCAGGGCGGCCGCCAGGCCGAGGTGACCTTCACCGCCCCGTATTTCTCGACGATCTTGCCGAGAATCCCCTTCAGCCGCTCCGGCAGGCAGGCGATCGAGGTGCCGGGATCGGTCGAGATGCCGGGATGCTCGGCTTTCTCGTTCGGGTCGAATGCGGGCTCGGCTCCGGCTTTCTGCCCGGGCGTCAGCTTCGGCCATTCCGGGCCCTCGTCCTCGTCGGGCCCGCCGAGGGCCGGGGAGGCGCCTTCCGCCGGCGGGGTTTCCGTGGCCGGCGCCTCCGAGTCCGGTGTTTCGGCCGAGGGCGCGGCGGGCGGGGTTTCCGCGACGGCCGGGCGCTCCGGGGTTTCCTGCGGCGACGGCGCGCGCGGGGGCATGACGATCGGCGGCAGCTTCGGCGTGCCTTCCAGGTCGAGATCGAAGGGCCGCTGCGGCGGCAGCGGCGCGCGCACGCTCTCGCCGGACTGGGCGAGGCTTGCGGTCGGGAGGGCGAGGAGGGCGGCGAGCGCCAGGCTCGCCG
>Ga0180223_1000634_pt1 | contig 39704 bp, 37 predicted proteins | sample eDN5th30CKraftOP_FD_151337 | JGI IMG/M metagenome (GOLD analysis project Ga0180223, IMG submission 151337) | Enriched Organic Plus compost microbial communities from Emeryville, California, USA - eDNA 5th pass 30_C Kraft OP (version 2) (version 2) ... | reverse complement strand
CCGCCGGAGGACGAAAACCCCGATGAGCCCGACGACGCGGGCACCGCGCTGGCGAGGGCGCTCGAGACGCTGCCGACGGTCGCCGCCACCGCCGTGCCGAAATCAGCGCCCGACCAACCGCTACCGCCGCCGGTCCAGCGCGGCTGGTAATGCCGCATCGGATCGGACTCGCCGGGATGGGCATGGCGCAAGGCGGCGGCGAAGGCGTCCGACCATGGCTTTTCAAGATTGAGCGCGACCGCATAAGGCAGCAACGCCTCGAACCGCTCGGCCGTGATATCGGGCGCCTGCATGTTCAGCCGGTGGGCCTCTGCGGTTTCGATATAGAGCCGCAGGCCCGCCAGTTGGTCCATGATCGGGCGGCCGAGCGCGGTCGGCGCCCGCATCAGATAGAAGAACAAGCCGTTGAGGCCGGCGAAAGCCGACACCAGCACGAAGGAGAACGGATAGTCCGCGATGAAAGACAGCAAGGCCGGGGGCAACGCCATCGGTTCGTCGGGAACGATCACCGTCACCAGGGCGATAAAAAACGAGATGAAAACGGCAAAGACGGCGAGCGACATCACGCTGCGAATGATGGTCCGGAATCCCGAACCGCTGAACAAGGCCATCACGAGCGGGATGATAAACGCGCCGAGGAAAACACTCACGAAAAAGATGGCGATGAGCACGCCGATGTCGTTCTCCTGCAATCCGCCAACGATCAGCACGCCGATCACGACCGCGACGGTCATGACGAGACCGGCGATGGCGTAACCGAGGTTGCGGCGAAAGAAACGATCCTTACTCTCGTTCTCGATCTTGTTGGCAAAATCGGCCCCGACCTTGGCGACGGCGGCGCCATGCGCCTTGTCGATCACGGCGCTGACGCCTTGTCCCTTGACCCAGTCCAGAATGATTCGCTCGCCCGGCGGCAGCTTCGTGCCCGGCGGCGCGTCGGCCTTGAATTTCAGGATCAGTTTGTCGTCTCGCTGATCGAAGGTGATGAAGCCGCCCACGGCAAGCGACAGCGCCGCCGCCGTGAAGGCGCGCCAGCGATTGCGGCCAAAGCCCCAGTTGTCGATGTAATTGGCAAGCGCCGGCGACACGCCATCCGGCGGATGGAAAAGCGGAATGATCGTGCCGCCTCTCGGATCGCGGCCGACCGCGCGCCAAGCCATCACATAATAAATCAGGATCGCCACGAAGCCGAGACCGCTGAAAATCCAGTGGCGGTTGTCCCAGAACGCATACCGGCGCGATTGTTGCGCGCCGACCGGGTCGACGGCGCCATCCGGCAACGCTGCGACGACCGTGAGCCCTTCGCCGGGGGCGAGTTGTCGCGTCGTCTCGACCGTCAACGCGCCGTCATTGCCGACCGCGCCGCGCCAGTCCTTGCCTTGCTCTCCGAGATGCCCGGTGAAGGCGGTGAAGCGCAACGGCCGCGCGCCGTCGGCCAGTTCAAGCCGATAGGTCGCGGCCAAAATCGGGAAATCCCAGAAATTGCCGGTAACGTTCCAGTTCAGTTCCGGCCTGTCGTCGAACCAGCGCACCTGCCGCGCAGTGGCGTAGCGGAACACATAGGTGTAATCGCCGCGCGCCAGATTGACATCCTTGTCGCCGGCATAGATGCGCATGAAACGCTGCCGGCGTTCGGTGAAATGCGGCTCCGGCTTGCCGTCGCGGGTCACATCGAGCAACTCGAAGTCGACCTCGCGCTCGCGCCCGCCCGCATCGCGAAAGGTCATCGGAAAATCGCGATAAATGCCGCGCCGGATCTGGCGGCCTTCGGCGCGCACGCGCACGGTTTCCGTGACGGTCAGCGTGCCGCCTTTGGCGAGGCGCACCGCCGAGTCGAAAGACAGGATGGCCTCGGCGGCGAGGCTCGCGCTGGCCATCGCCAGCGACCCAAAGAGCGCCAGCGCGCCGGCAATGGCAAGGCGCTTCATGACTTTGAACCGAGCGACACCGGCGGCACCGCGCGCTCACTCTCGCTGGAGAGTTCGAAGAACGGCCGTCCGCCGAAACCGAACAGGCCGGCGATGACGTTCGACGGGAACGACTGCACCAGCACATTCTGGTTACGCACCGCGCCGTTGTAATAGCGCCGCGCCATCTGCAGTTCATTCTCCAGCGTCGAAAGCTGCTGCTGCAGGTCGAGGAAATTGCGGCTGGCCTTGAGGTCGGGATAGTTCTCGGCGAGCGCCATCAGTTTGCCCAGCGCGAGCGTCAGCGCGCCTTCGGCCTGGGCTCGATGGGCGACATCATCGCGCCCCAGGGCGCCGGCCTGCCCGCGCAACTTGACGACCTCCTCGAGCACGCTGCGTTCGTGGGCGGCATAGCCCTTCACGGTTTCGACGAGGTTCGGCACCAGTTCGGCGCGGCGCTTGAGCTGCACATCGATGCCGCTCCACGCCTCGTTCGCCATCTGCCGCGCCCGTACCAGCCGGTTGAAGATGACGATGGCTGCGATGGCGGCGGCTGCGACGACCGTAAGGATGATCCAGGTGAGCATGATGCTTTCCTTCACCCCCTCTGACGCGACCGGAAGCGGTGTCCACTGCCATCATGATCGTCTCGCAAACACCGTCTGTGTTGCCGATCACATCACCTGGTAGCGTATAGCGTTGAGAAGCTCTAGCCAGCCCCGCCGGCTTCGGTCATCAGCCACGCTTCGCCGCAGGCCTTGGCGAGTTCGCGCACGCGCAGAATGTAGCTCTGGCGCTCGGTGACCGAGATGACGCCGCGGGCGTCGAGCAGATTGAAGACGTGGCTCGCCTTGATGCACTGGTCGTAGGCCGGCAGCGCCATGCCGTGCTGCGTGCGTTCGGCGTTGTAGCCGGCGTCGAGATATTTCTTGCACGCCTGCTCGGCCATCTTGAACTGCTCGAACAGCATGCCGGTGTCGGCGACTTCGAAATTGTGTTTCGAATATTCGCGCTCGGCCTGCAGGAACACGTCGCCGTAGGTGACCTTCCTGTCGCCATCGAGGCCGTTGAAGTTGAGGTCGTAGACGCGGTCGACGCCCTGCACATACATGGCGAGGCGCTCGAGGCCGTAAGTCAGCTCGCCCGCGACCGGCGCGCATTCGACGCCGGCGACCTGCTGGAAGTAGGTGAACTGCGACACTTCCATGCCGTCGCACCAGCACTCCCAGCCGAGACCCCAGGCGCCCAAAGTTGGGCTCTCCCAGTCGTCCTCGACGAAGCGGATGTCGTGCAGATCGGAGGCGATGCCGATCACCTTGAGCGAGTCGAGATAGAGCTGCTGGATGTTCGGCGGCGACGGCTTCAGGATCACCTGGAACTGGTAGTAGTGCTGCAGCCGGTTCGGGTTCTCGCCATAGCGGCCGTCCTTCGGACGGCGCGAGGGCTGCACATAGGCGGCGTTCCAGGGCTTCGGCCCGAGCGCGCGCAAGGTGGTGGCCGGATGGAATGTGCCGGCGCCGACTTCCATGTCGTAGGGCTGGAGGACGACGCAGCCCTGGGCGGCCCAGAACTGCTGCAGCGCGAGGATCAGGCCCTGAAACGAGCGCGACGGATCGAGATTGGCTTGCGCGGCGGGCATGGAACGTTCGGGCCTGTCAGGGGTTTTCCGGCGGCCGTTTGTTACTGATTTCAAAGGGTAACGGCGCGGCGGGACCCTATCGGCGGGTCCCCAGCGGGTCAAGCTGCGGGTAACCAAAGGATCAGATTGAGACAGTTTGAATGTTCGCCTTCAGCAGATCTTGAAAGCGGTCCGGTAGAGACACAACTGAGGCAGGCTGAAGTAAAGGTTACAGGGGCGTTGAATGCTGGCTTTTCAGGTCATTGGAATGGTGTTTCTCGCGCTGTTCTTCGGCGCGTTGACGGGAAATCCGTCCACCGCCCGCTGACGCGGCCGCCCCCCTCTTTCAAGCAATAGTCAGCTAGGGCCGGTACTCGCCGGTCAAGGGATCCCGCCGCAGCGTCGGGCGGTTCTCGCGATCATTGATGCGCACCCGCACGCGGCGCTGCGCCTCGAGCTCGTCGTTGATGCGGCGGGCTTCCTTCACCGCCCACTGCACGACCATCGCGCCGCCCACGGCGGCAAGCGTCCACTTCACCAAAGGCGAAAACAGAATCGCGGGCATATCGGCTCCTTGGGTCCAGTCCGGCAATGGTCCGGACCAATCTGGGCTATTTCGCGGCCCCGGTGGCTACAACCCGTACCGCGACCATAAAGCGCGCTCTTCCAGCGCGGTGATGAGATCGTCGGCGAAACCGCCACGGCCGCGTCCCATATCGGACGATCGAATGCCCATCAGGCGGCGGCCGAGGAAGCCGCGCTCGGTGGCGATGAGTGGCGTGCGAACCTTGTCGCCATAGCGCTCGCGCAGGACCGAGCGCAGTTCGCCGCGGCAATCGGCGAGGCCGAGGTCGATGGCCTTGTCGGCGGTCCAGAACTCTCCGGAAAACAGCACCTTGTCCTCGCCCTTGAGCCGCGCACCACGGCGCTTCTTCACCAGTTCGATAAAGCGGGCATGGATGTCTGCCTGGATCGCCTTGATGCGCGCGACGTCTTCCGGATTTTCCTCGCGGAACGGATCGAGCATCGCCTTGCGCTCGCCCGACGTATAGATGCGCCGCTCGACGCCGATCTTCTTCATCAGTTCCTGAAAGCCGAACGAGCCGCCAATGACGCCGATCGAACCGACGATCGAGTAGTCGTCGCAGATGATCTCGTCGGCGGCGCAGGCCAGCATGTAGCCGCCCGAGGCGCCGGCGTCTTCGATGAAGGCCAGCACCGGAATATCCTTTTCCTCGGCGAGCTGGCGGATGCGGCGGAAGATCAGGTGCGACTGGGTCGGCGAGCCGCCCGGCGAATTGATCACCAATGCCACGGCGCGGGCCCGCGGCACGGCGAAGGCGCGGTCAAGCGTGCGGGTCAGCCCCGCCAGGGTCAGGCCCGGCCGCAGCGGCGTGGTCACGCCGATCATGCCGGACAACCGCACCACCGGCACGACCGGGATATCCGACCGGAACCGCGCCGGGATCAGGACGTTGAAGGGCGCCAGCAGGGTTTCGACGAGTGAGGCCATGGCTTCAGTTAGTCAGTCCGGGGTTGGTTAGTCAAAGACGGGGCGACCGCTCACATGGCTTACACGGGCGATCACCAGAATGTGCACTTTCTTTACGGCAAGATGATTTGTCTTTACGGCAAGATGATTTGTGCGACGCAGCACACGAACCTAAGTACTGAAGGCCGGGGGAAGAAGGGAGCGACAAAATGGACCTGAAGCTCACCATCCTTTTCCTGCTGATCGGCGCCGTGCTCGCCTTCTCCTCGTTTGGCGACGGCGCGCTCGAGCGCGTTCGCCAGCAGATCCGCGGGCCGCGGCAGCGCTAACCTTCGGCGGGATCGGCCAGCGCGAGCGGCATGGCCTCGCGCAGGACCGCCTCGGCGGCGGAGGATGGCTTGCCGGCATCGTCGTTCAGTTCCAGCGCCGGCAAGTCCGGCAGCCGCCCTGCTCCGCCTTTGACGGCGCGCACCAGGACGCGGATGGCCTCGGCATGCGGCCGCGGCCTGACCGCCATGACGGCAATGTCGCCGAAGGCTGGCGCCAGCGCCGACAGCACGGCATCCAGTGCCGCCGCACGCCAAATCAGCGTCAGCGTACCGCACGGCTTCAGCACCCAGGCCGCACTTTCGATCCATCGCGACAACAGATCGCGGCCCGCGACATGCGCCAGCCGCCGCCGCGCATCCGGCGAACTCTGCTGACTGGCGGGATCGTTGAACGGCGGATTCATGAGGACGCGGTCGGCGCTTGCCTCCTTGAGCCCGAGCGCCGCGACATCTTCGACATCGCCGGCGATAACCTGCACGCGCCCGCCCATGCCGTTGCGGCCCGCATTCTCGCGCGCGAGTGCGGCAAGCTCCGGATCGATCTCGATCAACGTCACCCGAAGCTCCGGCACGCGCCATGCCAGCGCCAGCCCTGCCCCGCCAATGCCGGCGCCGAAATCGACCTCCAATTCGCCGGGCCGACCGCCGGTCGCCGCCGCCAGCAGAATGGCGTCATGACCAACGCGGTGGCCGCGCCTGGGCTGCAGCAGCCGCAACCGGCCGCCGAGCACGGCGTCGTCGGTGGTTTCGATCGCGGTGCTCATGGTTCTTAAGGGTTGTGCGGACGCAGTTCGTGCCCGAGCCCGGCATCCATGAGCAACCGGCGCGCGGCATCAAGCTCATCGTCGGCCACCAGCACGCGGCGCGGCAGCACGCCGAGGGAGCCTTCGAGCACGCTCATGTTCTGGTCGAGCACCATGTTGGCGATGCCGGCGCCGTCCAGCAGCGCGGTGACCGCCGATACCAGCACCGCGTCGTTGGTGCGGAGAATTTCTTTCATGAAATTGAGCCCGGATGAATCTTGTCATTCCGGGACGCGCGCATGCGCGGACCCGGAATCCAGCCACGACGACAAAGCCTGTTGCTGGATTCCGGGTTCGCTCGCTGACGCTCGCGCCCCGGAATGACGAATGGGACCATCCCTACCCCTTCCTTCGCTCATCGCCCGGCGCGCGGTGATTGAGATAAGCGAGCAGCTTCATCTCGCGACGGCCGCGCGACACCGTGTCGAGCACAAGGCCGACGGCAATCGACAGGAAGGCGAGCAGCATCAGCCCCATCGCCAGGATGGCGGTCGGCAGCCGCGGTACCAGATGGGTTTCGAGGAAGGTGACGACGATCGGGATCGCGAGACCAACCGAAATCAGCGCCAGCACCGTGCCGGCGGCGCCAAAGAACGCAAATGGCCGCTCGCTGCGATAAAGCTGCACGATCGTCCACAGGATGCGGAAGCCATCGCGCCAGGTGTTGAGCTTGGACGTCGAGCCTTCCGGCCGGGCATAATACGGCGTCGGCACCTCGGCGGCAGCGAGGCCCAGTTCGAGCGCATGCACCGTCAGTTCGGTCTCGATCTCGAAGCCGCCGGACAGCATCGGGAACGATTTGACGAAGCGGCGCGAGAACACGCGGTAGCCCGACAGCATGTCGTTGAAGGTCGGGCCGAACACGGTGGCAACGAATGTCGTCAACAACCAGTTGCCGGTGCGGTGGCCGGCGCGATAGGCGGCCACCTCCTGATCGACACGCTGACCGACCACCATGTCGAGATGGTCACGCAGCAGGAGGTCGATCATCTTTGGCGCGCTCGGCGCGTCATAGGTCGCATCGCCATCCACCAGCACGTAGATGTCGGCCTCGACGTCGCTGAACATGCGGCGCACCACGAAGCCCTTGCCCTGATGCATCTCCTTGCGCACCACGGCACCGGCGGCGCGCGCAATCGCCGCAGTATCATCGGATGAGTTGTTGTCGAAGACATAGATGACGGCGTCGGGCAGCGCCGCCCGAAAATCGGCGACCACCTTGGCGACCGCCGCCGCTTCGTTGTAACACGGCACAAGCACGGCGACCCGAAGAGCCTGCCGCGCCGCGGTATCCTCTGCGCCCGTCACGGTGCCGCTCGTGCGTTCGTCCATTGCCGCCCCTGTTCCCGACCTCGTGACCCGGCGGGTCTTGCTGCTTTAGCACAGCGTTTCTATGCTCGCCCCGGCCCGCCGTCGAGGGCCGGAAATTCCGCCCTAAGTGCCTCAAGGAGAATGCGTCTTGGCCGTTGTGGTCCCCTTCGAAAATCCGCAGGCCTCGATCGAGCGGCTGGTCCGTCAGCTCGCCCCGGCGATGGAACGCGTCAACGCCACGATTCTCGACCGCACCGGCTCCGACGTCACCATGATTCCCGAGGTCGCCAACCACCTGATCTCGTCGGGGGGCAAGCGCCTGCGACCGATGCTGACGCTCGCGATGGCGCAGCTCACCGGCTACACCGGCGACGGGCACATCAAGCTCGCCGCGGCCGTGGAATTCATGCACACCGCGACGCTGCTGCACGACGACGTCGTCGACCAGAGCGACATGCGCCGGGGCAAGCAGGCCGCGCGGATGCTGTGGGGCAACGAGGCCAGCGTGCTGGTCGGCGACTTCCTGCTCGGCCAAGCCTTCAAGATGATGGTCGAGGTCGGCAATCTCACGGCGCTCGACATTCTCTCGTCGGCCGCGGCGGTGATCGCCGAGGGCGAAGTGATGCAGCTTGGCGCCGCCAAGAACACCGCGACCAACGAAGATGAATACATGGCCGTGATCCGCGGCAAGACCGCCGAGCTGTTTGCGGCGGCCTGCGAAGTCGGCCCGGTGCTGGCCGGCCGCGACAAGGCGGCCATCGCCGCCTGCCGCTCCTACGGCATGAATCTCGGCATCGCCTTTCAGCTCGTCGACGACGCGCTCGACTACGGCGGCAAGTCGGCCAAGCTCGGCAAGAATGTCGGCGACGATTTCCGCGAGGGCAAGATCACCCTGCCGGTGGTGCTCTCGTTCCGCCGCGGCTCGGACAGCGAGCGCGCGTTCTGGAATCGCACGCTCGGCGAAGGCAAGATCGAGGATGGCGATCTCGATCACGCCATCGGGTTGATGACCAAGCACCACGCCATCGAGGATACGCTCGGCCGCGCCCGGCACTACGGCGCGATCGCCACCGAAGCGCTGGCACTGGTGCCGGATTGCGAGATCAAGACGGCACTGGAAGAGACGGTCGCGTTCTGCATCGCGCGGGCGTATTGAGCGGCCGATCGAAGTGACGATCCTGTCATGCCCCGCGAAAGCGGGGCATCCAGTACTCTCAGAAAATGATTGCGTTTACTGGACCTGAGACTACTTCGTGATGGTGTAGCCGGTCTCAGGATCGCGCATGAGCTGGAAGCGGATGTTCGGATCCGGGTCCTGGCCGATATAGCGGCCGCCGACAAAGACCGGCGGCGAGCAGCCATTCGGCTGCGGCTCGCCATTGAACCAGATGCCGCGCCAGGTCGGGCCGCCGTAATTGTCCTGGCAGACGGACCGGGCCATCTTCATCTTTTTCTTGGCCTTGGCCTTGGCCGCGAACGCCGGTTCGGCAACCGAGGCGCCGAATACGGCAAGACCTGTTGCAACAATCGCCAGCCACCGCCAGTTCATGGAATTTCTCCGTTAGGAACGCCGCCGCTGTACCGGCAAATCACGCAAGCGGCAACAGTTCCCGGCAATCGCGAGGAATTCAAGGCGCACGGTTGAGAACCGTCGCAGCCGCCCACCACTCGGGATGTCGGGTGGCAAGCCGCGATTCGGCGGCCTTCGCCTCGGCCGCCGTCGCGAACAGCGCAAAGCAGGTGGCGCCCGAGCCCGACATGCGCGCGAGACGAACGCCCGGCATCGCCTCAAGCGCCTCGAGCACGTCACCGATCACCGGCGCGCAGACGATTGCCGGCGCCGTGAGATCGTTGCCATGGCTTTTCAGAAATTCGATCAGGCCGCCGGCGTCATGTGGAATGTCGCCGAGAGCGCGGCCATCGTTTGGCAATCCGGCCTTACCGAGCGCGGCAAACACGTCGCGGGTCGCCACGCCGACGCGCGGATTGACCAGCAGCGCCGCCAATTCCGGCAGGTGCAGCGGCGGCGACAGCCGCTCGCCGACGCCGGTCATGACGCAGGCACGCGAGACAAAGCACACCGGCACGTCGGCGCCGGTACGCAGCGCCGCCGTCATCAGCCGCGCGTCGTCGAACGACAGATCGTTGAGGCGCGCGAGCAGGCGCAAGGCCGCCGCCGCATCGGCCGAACCACCGCCGACGCCGCCCGCCACCGGAATATGCTTGTCGAGACGGAAACGCCCGCCTTTGAGACCCGGCACCAGGGCGGCGAGCGCATTGAAGGCCTTGAGAACGAGATTGTCGGCCGCCGCATCGATGGCGCCGGCAAACGGCCCTGTGATGTCGAGCGACGTATGCGCCGCCGGTTCGAGCGTCAGCGTGTCGGCAATACCGGCAAAGACGACCAGGCTTTCAAGCTCGTGATAGCCGTCGGCGCGCCGCCCGGTAATGCGCAGCGTCAGATTGATCTTGGCGCGGGCAGTGTCGGCGAGAGAAGGCACGGCAACTCACTCGTCATTCCGGGGCGCCGTGAAATGGCGGACCCGGAATCCAGAGGCGATATCAGTTTGTAGCTGGATTCCCGGTTCGCTCGCCATAGCGCCAAGCGAGCGCCAGAAACGGTTATCCGCCGTTGCCGGGCTTGGCCACCGCCGGCTTTTCGGAGGACGAATTGGCCTGCGACGTCGTCTCATCCGGCAGACCGACGCGCAGCTTCTCCAGAATCTTCGGCAGCTCATCCGGATCGGGCTTGAGGTCGCGCGCGTGATTCCACTGGAAGGTCGCTTCCAGCTTGCGGCCGACGCGCCAGTAGGCGTCGCCGAGATGATCGTTGATGGTCGGATCCTCGGGCTTCAAGCCGATGGCGCGCTCAAGCTCCTTGGTCGCTTCCTCGTAATTGCCGATGCGGTAATAGGCCCAGCCGAGCGAGTCGACGATGTAGCCATCGTCCGGCCGCTGCGCGACAGCCTTCTTGATCATCTCCATGCCCTGATCGAGGTTCACGCCCTGATCGATCCAGGAATAGCCGAGATAGTTGAGAACGTGCGGCTGGTCCGGGAACAGCTCGAGCGCCTTCTTCAGATCGGCTTCGGCTTTTGGCCACTGCTTGGAGCGCTCGTAGCAGATGCCGCGGAAGTAGAAGACGGTCCAGTGCGACTTCTCCGGCGTGCCGATCAAGTCGATTGCCCTGGAGTAGGCCTCACCGCATTCGGCGAACTTCTTGTGGCCGCGCAGCAGATTGCCGAGCGCCAGGGTCGCCTCGAGATCCTTCGGGTCGTCCTTGAGCAGTTCCTCGAGCCGCTTCTGCGCTTCCTCGCTGCGCTCGAGCGCGTCGAGACCGGCGGCCATCTGGATGGAGGCGTTCCGGTGCAGGACCGAGCCGTGCGGAATGCGCTCATAGACCTTGATCGCCATGTCCGGCTTCTTCATCGCCTCGTAGAGATCGGCGAGCGACAGAAGCGCGAGTTCGTGCTGCGGCGCCAGATGCAGCGACAGTTGGAGATAGACGAGGCCGAGATCTTCGCCGCCGCGGCGGCCGAGCGAAGCACCGAGACCATAGAGTGCCTCGGCTGCACCGGCCTGCGCATTGGTGACCATCAGCGGAATGGTGCCGGCTTTGGCGGTGCCGCCGCGCGGCGCCTCGCCTTCGTTCAGTTTGGCGATCGTCCTGGCGTCGGCGACGCCATCGGCTTTCAGCCCGTTGCGCGACTGGAATTCACGCAAGGCGGTTACGGTCTGCGGCCCGAAACGGCCGTCGGGCGCCAAACCGAGGCGCGTCTGCAAGGCGGTGACGTCCGCCCCGCTCGCGCCGCGCGATAGAACGCGGTTGCTGGCGAGCTGCGGCACGCTGGCTTTAGGCGCGGCCGGCTTGGCGTCGCCGGCCTGGGCCGGCTTCAACTTGCTCATCGCCTCGACGATTAGGGGATGCCGCGGCAGAACTTTATCGAAAGCGACATAGACCGCGAGCGCTTCTTCGGCCGACCGGTTGCGCGACAGCCAGCCGCCATAGGCTTCGACGACACGCAGCGCCGAGGAATCCAGCTTGTAGGCGCGTTCGAAGCGCTTGCCCGCCTCCTTGGCGTCACCGGCGGCGTCGAGGATGAGCCCGGCATGCAGATCCTTGAAGATGCCGTACCATTCAGGGCCCGTCAGCCGGTCGATCGTCGCCACCGCGTTCTTGGCGTCGCCGGCGCCGGCGTAACTCCAGGCCGTCAGCAGCGCCGCCGTGAGATCAGTGATCGGGCCGCGCACAGACTGCGTGAGGTTACGCCGCGCCGTGGCGAAGTGGCCGATCTTGAGGTCATGCACGCCCAGCACGAGGCGTGCCGCGCGATCGGTCTTGCTGGTCTGGACGACCCGCTCGGCGAATTTCACCGCCTCGCCGACATCGCCGCCGACCAGAAGCGATATGAAGGCGCGATCGAGCAATTCGACGTTCTTGGGATCGCGGCGCAGCGCGGCGCGATAATACGTGGCGGCGGCCAGCGCATCCTGCTGCCGGCCGGCATGGCGGGCGGCGAGATAGCTGCCCGATGCGGTCAGGCCCGACAGATCGATCGCGCCGGAAGCCACAGGCGGCTGCGATCCCTGCGCGGTAGCCGAAGCGGGTACAGCCACAGAGGCAGCCGCAAGAGCGGCGACGGCGACGCCCGCCGCAATAGCCCGGAACCGGCTCGATGATTTCACTGGCAATGCTCCGATGAGCGGCCGCGCGAAATGCCGCGCTGACTCGCTGAGGTCAGATTGAGAATGACCCTTTTGCGCCGCAACCGCAAGAATAGCCAAGTCGCACGCCCAAGGGTCCGCACCCCAGCTTGAATGCCCCGGTGTGGCAGCAGCATGGCCACAGACGTGTTCCGGGCAGTTCGACCCGCCTTTCGGCGGAGCGGCCCCGGGTCCGGGCCTGCCCTTCGACCACCGCGCCCCCTACGGCGACACCATCCCGGCGCAACCCCTTGGAGGCCGGCGGCTTTCCCGTCGCCGGTGGCGGCGAATCACATCCCCGAATAGTTCGGCCCGCCCGAGCCTTCCGGCGGCACCCAGGTGATGTTCTGGTTCGGATCCTTGATGTCGCAGGTTTTGCAGTGGACGCAGTTCTGCGCGTTGATGACGAACTTGGGATTGCCCGCCTCTTCCACCCATTCATAGACGCCAGCCGGGCAATAGCGCGACGACGGCCCCGCGAACACGTCGTGCTCCGACGCCTTCTGCAGGGCCATGTCCTTGACCTTGAGATGCGGCGGCTGGTCTTCCTCGTGATTGGTGTTCGACAGGAACACCGACGACAGCCGGTCGAAGGTGAGCTTGCCGTCGGGCTTCGGATATTCGATCGGCGTGGATTCGGCGGCCGGCTTCAGTGACGCATAGTCCGGCTTGCCGTGGCTCTGCGTGCCGAACAGCGAGAAGCCGAGCGTGTTGGTCCACATGTCGAGACCGCCCAACGCGATGCCGATATATGTGCCGAACTTCGACCACAGCGGCTTGGCGTTGCGCACGCGCCAGAGATCCTTGCCGATCTTCGAATTGCGCCAGCCGTTCTCGTATTCGTCGAGCGCGTCATGCGACCGGCCGGCGGCCAGCGCCGCGCCGGCCGCTTCCGCCGCCATCATGCCGGACAGGATGGCGTTATGGCTGCCCTTGATGCGCGGCACATTCATGAAGCCGGCGTCGCAGCCGATCAGCGCGCCGCCGGGGAACACAAGCTTCGGCACCGACTGGTAGCCGCCTTCGGTCAGGGCGCGCGCGCCGTAGGACAGGCGTTTGCCGCCTTCGAATGTATCGCGCACCAGCGGATGCGTCTTGAAGCGCTGGAATTCCTCGAACGGCGACAGATAAGGATTCTTGTAGTTGAGGTGGACGACGAAGCCGACCGAAACGAGGTTGTCGTCGAAATGATAGAGGAAAGAGCCGCCGCCAGTCGAACCATCGAGCGGCCAGCCGAAGGAGTGCTGCACAAGGCCTCGTCTGTGCTTATCCGGCGCGACCTGCCACAGTTCCTTGAGGCCGATGCCGAACTTCTGCGGCTCGCGGCCGTCGGCGAGATCGAACTTCGCCAGCAACTGCTTGCCGAGATTGCCGCGCGCGCCTTCCGCGAACAACGTGTACTTGGCGCGCAGTTCCATGCCGCGCGTGAAGTTGGCATTCGGCTCGCCGCTCTTGCCGATGCCCATGTCGCCAGTGGCGACGCCGACCACGGCGCCCTTGTCGTCGTACAGCACTTCGGCGGCGGCAAAGCCCGGATAGATTTCGACGCCGAGGCCTTCGGCCTTCGTGCCGAGCCAGCGGCAGACATCGCCGAGCGAGACGATGTAGTTGCCGTGATTGCTCATCAGCGGCGGCATCATCAAGTTGGGCAGGCGTAGTGACCCGGCGTGGCCGAGGAAATAGAAGCGGTCGTCCTTGACCTCGGTCTTGATCGGCGTGTCTTCCGAACGCCAGTCCGGCAGCAGGGCATCGAGCCCGGCCGGATCGATGACCGCGCCGGACAGGATGTGCGCGCCGACCTCAGAGCCCTTTTCGACCACGACCACGGACAGGTCGGCGTTGACCTGCTTCAGTCGGATGGCGGCGGCGAGGCCGGCGGGACCGGCACCCACCACGACCACGTCGAATTCCATCGCCTCACGAGCCGGCAGATCGGTCATCCAGACCTCCTTGAACGGGAGTGCGGCGCCAAACGCGCCGTTTGCCCCCGAAACGCAGTTCATAACGCTTCTATTGACCACTTTTGCACAGCAGGGGCAATCGTCGGGCCGCCATATTTCCCTGTGCTAAGGTGCAGCCATGATCCCTGCCCCCGACATAACGGCGCGAGACCTGCTCGAGTTCTATCTCGATGCCGGGGCCGATGCTTTTATTGGCGAAGAAGCGGTCGACCGGTTCGCTGCGGTTGAGGTACCGGCGCCACGAGCGCCCGATCGGCCCCTCGCTGTGCGGGAAGCCGCACCAGTCGCCGCTGCGCCGGCGCGGGCCGCGCCGCCAGCCCCCGATGACGCCGCCATCGCGGCGCGCGCCGCGGCCAAGAACGCCACCACGCTCGACGAGCTGCGCGCGATCGTCGAAGGCTTCGACGGCTGCGCGCTGAAGGCAACTGCAACGCGCACGGTGTTCGCCGACGGCAACCCGCAGGCGCGCGTCATGCTGGTGGGCGAAGCGCCCGGGCGCGACGAGGACATCGAGGGCCTGCCGTTCGTCGGCCGCTCCGGCAAGTTGCTCGACCGGATGCTGAAGGCGATCGGGCTCGACCGCACCTCGGTCTACATTGCCAACATCGTGCCGTGGCGGCCGCCCGGCAATCGCACACCGACGCCGCAGGAATCGGCGATCTGCCTGCCCTTCATCCTGCGGCAAATCGAGCTTGCCGATCCCGACATCCTGGTCTGCCTCGGCGGGCCGTCGGCGCAGACTCTGCTCGGCATCAGGGACGGAATCACCAAGACACGCGGCCGCTGGTTCACCTTCGACACCGGCAAGCGCGAGATCCGCGCCATCGCCACATTCCACCCGGCGTTCCTGCTGCGCTCGCCGCTGCAGAAACGGTTTGCGTGGCGCGATCTGCTGGCGATCAAGAAGGCGCTGGAGAATTGATGGCGGCGAAGCCCTTGTAGCCCGGATGAGCGCAGCGAAATCCGGGAGCGGCTGACCCGGGTTTCGCTGCGCTACACCCGGGCTACGAGCCTACCGATACGCCACGAGAATTGCCCCGCCGCGATCAGCGCGACGCCGAGCCAGTTCGGCGCCGACAGGCGCTCGCCCAGAAAAATTACGCCGAAGATCGCCACCAGCACCACGCTGAGCTTGTCGATCGGCGCGACCTTGGCCGCCTCGCCGATCTTGAGTGCGCGGAAATAACAGATCCACGACGCGCCGGTCGCCAGCCCAGAAAGGACAAGGAAGACATAAGTGCGCGGCGAGACACTGGTCGGCGACTGGAATTGTCCGGTGGCATAGAGGATGAGCGCCAGCGTCATCAGGATGACAATAGTGCGAATGAAGGTCGCGAAGTCGGAATTAACGTTTTCGACGCCGACCTTGGCGAAGATCGCGGTCAGCGCGGCGAACACCGCCGACAACGCCGCCCAGACCTGCCAGGATGACCAGATGCTCATGGTGTCTCCATTGTTGCATGCGTCATGACGGCGCATTCGGCTCCTGCCGCACAATATACGGCCTTTATCACCGACGCCGTCGAACCGCGCAGCCCGGAACAACGTTAGTTGCATAACTCGGCGCGCTGGATTCAGATATAGACCTCCTCTAAATTCAATCTGCGGCCGCGCGCGGGGGAGTGGCTGCCGGGAGATCCGCAATGATGGATGCCGATCCAGTCCTGCTCGCTCGCCTGCAATTCGCCTTCACCGTCGTCTTCCACATCATATTCCCGAGCTTCACCATCGGCCTGTCGGCCTGGCTCGCCACGCTCGGCGGCCTGTGGGTCTACACCGGCGAGGAGCGCTATCAGCTCCTGATGCGCTTCTGGGTGAAGATCTTCGCCGTGTCGTTCGCCATGGGCGTCGTCTCCGGCATCGTGCTGTCCTATCAGTTCGGCACCAACTGGAGCCGCTTCTCGGCCTTCACCGGCGACGTCATCGGCCCGCTGCTCGGCTATGAGGTGCTGGCGGCCTTCTTCCTCGAGGCGACCTTCCTCGGCATCCTGCTGTTTGGTTTCAGCCGCGTGCCGCCGTGGCTCTATACTTTGTCGGCCGCCGTGGTCGCCTTCGGCACCATGAGCTCGGCGTTCTGGATTCTCGCCGCCAACAGCTGGATGCAGACGCCGGCCGGCCACGCCATCGAGAACGGCGTCGCGGTGCCGGTCGACTGGCTACAAATCATCTTCAATCCGAGCTTCCCCTACCGCTTCGCGCATATGCTGAACGCCGCCTACCTGACCACGGCCTTTGTCGTGCTCGGCGTCGGCGCGCGCTTCCTGCTCGAGGGCCGCCACCTGAGCGAGGGCCGCACCATGCTGCGCATGGGCATCGGCCTCGCGGTCATCCTGGCGCCGCTGCAGCTCTTCATCGGCGACCAGCACGGGCTCAATACCCTCAAGCATCAGCCGATCAAGGTCGCGGCGATGGAGGGACACTGGGACGGCTCGAAGCCCGCCGACTTCCACATCTTCGCCTGGCCGGACGAGAAGGCCGAGAAGAACCGCTTCGAGATTTCGATTCCGCACGGCTCCTCGCTCATTCTCACGCATTCGTGGGACGGCCTGATCCCCGGCCTGTCGAGCGTGCCGCCCGACCAGCGCCCGCCTGTGACGGTCGTGTTCTTCGCCTTCCGCATCATGCTGGCGCTCGGCTTCTTCATGATCGCGGCGGCGCTCTACGGCGCCTTCCTGTGGTGGCGCGGCACCTTGTTCGAAACCCGCTGGTTCCTGCGCATCGTCGCCAACGCCTGGTGGACCGGCTTCGTCGCCGTCATCGCCGGCTGGGTCGTCACCGAAAGCGGCCGCCAGCCATGGCTCGTCTACAATCTGATGCGGACTGCAGACGGCATCTCGCCGGTGCCCGGTGCCACCGTGCTCGGCACGCTAGCGCTGTTCATCGTCGCCTACGGCATCGTGTTCTCGTTCGGCATCTACTACATGAACCGGCTCATCAAGCAGGGCCCCGACGACGGCGGTCACGGTGGTCACGGTGGTCACGAACCCGGCTTCCTGTCCGGCAACCCCGTCGCAGCGGCGCAGTCGCCCGGCCGAGAGATCTGAGAAAGGAGACGCGCCATGGGCTCCATGGAAATGTATCTCCCGCTGATCTGGGCCGCGCTGATCGGCGTCGCGGTGGCGATGTACATCATCCTCGACGGCTTCGATCTCGGCATCGGCGTCCTGTTTCCGTTCAACAAGAGCGAGACCGAGCGCGATCAGATGATGCGCACCATCGCGCCGTTCTGGGACGGCAACGAAACCTGGCTGATCCTTGGCGGCGTCGGCCTGTTCGTCGCCTTTCCGCGCGCCTATGCGGTCATCATGCCAGCGCTCTACATTCCGGTGATCGTGATGCTGGTCGCGCTGGTGTTCCGCGGCGTCGCCTTCGAATTCCGTACCGTCTCGCGCAGCAAGACCGGCTGGAGCTTCGCCTTCGCGCTCGGCTCGACCTTGGCCGCCTTCTCGCAGGGCGTCATTCTTGGCGGCCTGGTGCAGGGCATCGCGGTGACCAACCGCGAATTTTCCGGTGGGCACCTCGATTGGGCAACGCCATTCTCGTTTCTGTGCGGCATCGCGCTGGTCGCCGGCTATGCCCTGCTCGGCACCACGTGGCTGCACATGAAGACCGAAGGCGCCGTCGCGGCGCGCGCGCAGCGGCAGGCCAAGTACTGGCTGATCGCCGTGCTGGTGTTCATGGCGGCGGTGAGTCTCTATACCCCGCTCACCGAGCCGCGCATCGCCGCGCGCTGGTTCTCACTGCCGAACTTCTATTTCCTGTGGCCGGTGCCGACGATCACCGCGCTCGTCGCCTTCGCCTGCTGGCACTGGATCGAGCGCGGCCGCGAAGTGCCGCCGTTCCTGGCGTCGATCGCGCTGTTCATGCTCGGCTATATCGGCCTGGTGATTTCGAACTATCCGTATCTCGTGCCGCCATCGCTGACCATCTGGGATACGTCGGCGTCACCCGGCAGCCAGGTGTTCATGCTGATCGGCACGCTGTTCCTGCTGCCGATGGTCATCGGCTACGTGATATTCGTGTACTGGATATTCCGCGGCAAGGTCCGCGAAGGCGAGAGCTACCACTAAGGCTGCGCCGGCGGGCGCAATACGGCCCAGCCGATGCGGATCGGCGGCAGGCGGCCCTGCACCGCGCGGTCGAACTGCCGCGGCAGTTCGGGCACCAGCCCGGGGAACTGCGTGCGCAGATCCTCCGGCACCGCGTTGTTGGCCGCGGCAGGCCAGACCAGCACACCGCCATTGGCTGCGACATCGTCGACGCTGACCCAGGGGCTGCGCTGCGGCGCCCAGGCGAAGAACACATGCGGCCGGCCTTGCGGTCCGCCCGGCGCCATCATGGCGATCAGCGGCGCTAGCCGCGCATCGCCACTGACATATTGCAGCGGCTTGCCGGTGCGGCGCTGATAGGTTTCGGCGAAGAACTCCGCCGCGTCGGCCGATGGCTGCGCCAGGCGATTGTCGCGGGCGAATGTCCAGGGCACCACCAGCAGGCTCGCCGCAAGCAGCAGCGGCGGCGCCACCAGCAGCGCGAGCCAGGACGACGACACCAGTTGCTCGCGATAGATGAGCACGCGATTGCCGGCGGCGAGCACCACGGCCATGGCGGACAGCAAAGCGAGCGGCGCGAGCACCGACCATGTCGTCAGCGAGCCGAAGGACGACAGCAGCGCGGCTTGCGGCACGCGCTCGCCGATCAGCACCAGCGCGATAACGACGAGCGCCGGCGCGACGGCGAAGAAAAAGACGAAAGCGCGCGCCGCCGGCTCCACCGGACTGCGGTCGATCTCCGGGGCGCGCTCATTGCGGCCGCGGCCGATGCCGGTCGACAGCACCGCCAGCAACAACAACCCGAGGTGCACGGCGACCAGCGCGCCGGCAAGCCGCGAGACCGAGACAGCCGCGGTACTTTCCTGAAGCGCCGCCGCCACCAGCGGCCAGGACTGGCTCAGCCAGACGGCATAGGGCGCGACCACCACCGCCAGCAGCAGCAGCGCCAGCCACGGCTCCGGATGACCAAGCGCCTCGCGGCCGCGCCGCGTCAGCGGCGTAAAGACGATCAGCAATGCCACCAGCACGATGCCGGCAAAGTGCGTCAGCAGCAGCAGGCCGAGATCGACGCTGAGCAGAAACCAGCTGCCGCGTTTGCCCTCGCCGAGCGCGCGCCAATAATGCAGCAGGCCCAGCGCCCAGAACGGAATGGCCAGCACCGCCGGGCCGAAATCCGGACTCGGCACCGTGAAGGCGGCGATGCCGACCATCAGGAGAATGGCCAGTACTGCATGGCGCGTCCCGATCACCGACCGCCCGAGCGTGAACACGGCCCATAGCGCGACAACGATGCAGATCTGCGACAGGGCATAGAGGCCGAACACACCGGCGACACGGAATGCGATTTCGGCCAGCCAGAACGCCAGTGGCGGCCCGAGATAACTGCCGAGCATGAACTCACGGCCGACTGCCAGCACCAGCGGCACGTCACCGGGAGGCGACGAGAAGAACAGCGTCGGGATCAGCGTCCACAGCGCGCCCTGCGACAGCGCCACGAACCAGAACACGACTTTCGGGCGGCCGCGCAGGAATTCGATGATCAGGGAGACGTGGTGCATGGACCTGCTCGTTGCCTCTACCCGCGCAGCGGACAGAGCGAAGCAAGCAAGAGCAATAAAGAACGCCGGCTAAAGTGGCAACATCGCCGCGAGCGCCTCGTCCGGCACATCGTCGAGCTGCTCGCCCATCGCCGCGAACTTCGCCGCCACCGGCGCGAAGGAGCGGCGGTGGTGTGGCGTCGGTCCGAGTTCGGCGAGCGCCCGGAAATGTTCGGGCACGCTGTAGCCCATATGCCGCTCGAAGCCGTAACCGGGATAGGATTCGGCCAGCCGTGTCATGTAGCGGTCGCGCGTCACCTTGGCGACGATGGATGCCGCCGCCACCGATAATACCAGCGCGTCGCCCGAGACCACCGCCTCGCAGTCGCAGCCGCAGTCGATCTTCATGTTGCCGTCCATGAAGACGAGCTTCGGCCGAACCGGCAGCGCCTTCACGGCGCGAGCCGAGGACCAGAGCGAGGCACGGAGGATATTGTCGCGATCGATGCGATCGACCGACGCGAAGGCGACCGAGACCTGCGCCGTGGCGCAGATTTTCTCGTAGAGCCTTTCGCGCGCTTCCGCATCGAGCCTCTTGGAATCGTTGAGCCCGCGCGGAATGCGGTCGGGGTCGAGGATCACGGCCGCAGACACCACCGGCCCGGCGAGCGGCCCCCGTCCCGCCTCGTCGCAGCCGGCCACCGGAAAGATACCGGCCTTCAACGCGCGACGCTCTCGGCGGAACGTCGGGCGCAGGATCGGCTCGGCCAGCGGCAATTGCGCTTTGGCAGCTGACTTACCTGCTGATTTCGCCGCCGGTTTCGGCGCGACTTTCTTTTTGGAGGCGGGGGCCATGGGCCGATGGGTACGCCCGACTCGGGGCCCCGTTCAACCCTATTCACGTCCGCCGGTGAAAAGCGGGGATTGGCGAAAGATCACGTCATTCCGGGACGGACCCGAAGGGCCGGGCCCGGAATCCATATTCACGGACAGGGGTATGGATTCCGGGTTCGCTCACTTCATTCGCGCTCCGGAATGACGGGCGCACCTAAAACAAACTCATCTGCGCATCGTCCGGCTTCGGATGCTTGAAGTGCTCGGTCGACAGCTTGCGCTTGGTGACATTTAGGCCGCGCTTTTCGCAGGCGAGTTCGAAGCGCCGGCCGATCAGCCAGGCATAAGGCCCCTTGCCTTTCATGCGCGTGCCCCATTCGGAGTCGTAGTCCTTGCCGCCGCGCATTTCCCGCACCAGCCTGAAAACATGACCGGCGCGATCAGGATAGTTCGCCTCCAGCCATTCGCGGAACAGATCGCGCACTTCGAGGGGCAAGCGCAACATGACATAGCCCGCTTCCTTCACGCCGGCGGCAGCCGCTGCGTCGAGAATGCGTTCAATCTCGCTGTCATTCAGCGCCGGGATGATCGGCGCCACCATCACCGTGGTCGGCACGCCGGCCTGCGACAACTGACGCAGCGCCTCGAGCCGCTTCATCGGCGTTGCCGCGCGCGGCTCCATCTTGCGCGCCAGCACCGGATCGAGCGTCGTCACCGACAGCGCCACCTTGGCCAGGTTGCGCTCGGCCATGCGCGCGAGAATGTCGAGATCGCGCGTCGCCAACGCAGATTTGGTCACGATGCCGACCGGATGCCCCGCGCGATCCAGCGTTTCGAGAATGCGCCGCATCACCTTGTAGCGCCGCTCGATCGGCTGATACGGGTCGGTATTGGTGCCGATCGCGATCACCTTCGGCGAATAGTTCGGCGAAGCGAGCTCACGTTCAAGGAGGTCGGCTGCCTCCGGCTTGACGAATAGCTTGGATTCGAAATCGAGCCCCGGCGACAGGCCGAGATAGGCATGCGTCGGCCGGGCGAAACAGTAGACGCAGCCATGCTCGCAGCCGCGATAAGGATTGATCGAGCGGTCGAAGCCGATGTCCGGCGACTGGTTGCGGGTGATGATCTTGCGGGTCGTGTCGACCTGCACCGTCGTCTGGAACGGCGGCAGTTCCTCGAGCGACCGCCAGCCGTCGTCGAAGGCGATGCGCGCATGCGGCTCGTAGCGGCCCGAGGCGTTCGACTGCGCGCCACGGCCGCGGCGGCGTTCGTGCTCGACGACGACACCAAGCAGGCCGGTGAGATCATCGACGCGCACACCCTTTGCGCCCGCCGGCGCGGAGGGCAGCTCCGGTCCACGGTCGGAAATGGCGGTCCGATCAAGGTCCGCCGGCGGGCGTTTCAAGGCTGCAGGTAGTTGAGCCATGCTCCCTACCTAGTCACGAAATGTGAACATAACAAGAACATTTTGGACGTTTCCCGTCGGCTGCCGCCCTTCGTAGCCCGCCTTCACATCCGCACATGATGTGGTAGCAACCGGGGGACAGCGGTTGTGTTCCGCTTGTTGCCGCTTGGGGGGCCATGCTCAGCGTCATCGTCGCCACGCACGAATCGGAGCGCGCTTTGGTGCCGACCTTGTCGGCCCTGGTGCCGGGGGCGATGTCGGGTCTGGTGACAGAGGTCGTAGTCGCGGATGCCGGGTCGACCGACGCCACCGCCGAAGTTGCCGACATTGCCGGCTGTCGCTTCATTACTTCGCAAGCGCCGCTCGGCGAGCGGCTCAAGTCAGCCGCGCTGAGCACGCGAACGCCGTGGCTGATGTTCCTGCGCGCCGGGATCGTGCTTGACGCCGACTGGACGGGCGCCAGCGAGACCTTCATGCAGACGGCCTCTTTTGCCGACACCGCTCCGCGGGCCGCGGTGTTTCGGGCCGCCGCCACCGCGTCGGCGCAGCCGGGCCTCGGCGACCTCATTGCGCTGGCCCGCGCCGTGGTCGCCGGGCGCAAGCCGTCGCCGGATCAGGGCCTGATCATTTCCCGGTCGCTGTACGAGACAGTCGGCGGCCACCCCGCGCACGCCGACGCCGAGGCCAAACTGCTGGGCCAGCTCGGCCGCAAGGTGGCGCTGCTCGGGGCCGGCGCGCGGCGGGTCGCCTGAGACTTACTTGACTTTGTCAACTAACCGCCCGACCCTGCGGCCATGCCTACCGCCGGACCATCGTTGAAATCCGAAGCCGAAGTTCCGCCCGAGCGCGTCGCCGCAGTGCGCGGCTTCAACCGCTTCTACACGCGGCAGATCGGCCTGTTGCGCAAAACCTATCTGGATACGCCCTACTCGCTCGGCGAAATGCGCGTGCTGCACGAACTCGCGCATCCCAGCGTCGCGCAGCCGACCGCGAAGGACATCGGCCGCGCGCTCGATCTCGACGCCGGCTACTTGTCGCGCGTGCTGCGCAATTTCGAAAAGCGCGGCCTGATCAAGCGCACCACGTCGAAGAATGATGCGCGGCAGAGCCACCTGTCGCTGACTGCCCAGGGCCGCAAGTTCTTCGCCCCCGCCGAAAAACGCTCCGACGAAGACGTCGCTGCGATGCTGGGTTCGCTCAGCGACCACGAACAAAGCGCACTCGTGGGCGCCATGCGCACCATCGAAACCTTGCTCGGGCAAGACGTCGGCTCGCGGCCCGGGCGCACTTATACCTTGCGCGATCTGCAGCCCGGCGATCTCGGCTGGATCGTCGCCGAGCATGCCCGCGTCTATACGCGGGAATATAACTGGGACAGTTCGTTCGAGGCGCTGGTGGCGCAGATCGTCGCCGACTTCGCAAGGAACTTCGATCCAGCCATGGAGCGCTGCTGGATCGCCGAGATGGATGGTGAACCGGTCGGCTCCGTGATGCTGGTGAAGGACGAGAAGCCCGGCACCGCGCGTATCCGCCTGCTCATCGTGTCGCCAAAGGCGCGCGGCCTTGGCCTTGGCCAACGCCTCACTGACGAATGCATCGCGTTTGCCCGCGCCAAAGGCTACCGCGCCATTACCCTGTGGACGCACGAATGCCTGACCGCGGCGCGCCGCTGCTACCAGAAGCGCGGCTTCACGCTGACCTCGAGCCAGAACAAGATGAGCTTCGGGCAGAACGTCGTGGCGGAGTTCTGGGATTTGGCGTTGTAGCTACGCTGTCGCGCCGCGCGCGGCTAGCAAAAGTGGGAACCGGTATTGCGTTCGGCCGCGCGCTAATTTTAGTTGGCACGCAATCCGGGCGGCTAACCGGCATCCACTTAGCCTGATTGCGTGCGCGCCTTCGGCCGCCGCAGGTGCTCGTCGAGCCGCGGCAGGATTTCCACGAAATTGCACGGCCGGTAGCGGTAGTCGAGCTGATGCACGAGGATGTCGTCCCAGGCATCCTTGCAGGCGCCCGGCGAGCCCGGCAGGCAGAAGATGTAGGTGGCATTGGCGACGCCCGCCGTGGCGCGGGTCTGGATCGCCGAGGTGCCGATCTTCGGGTAGCTCACCATCGTGAACAAGGTCGAGAAGCCGTCCATGCGCTTCTCGAACAGAGGCTCGACCGCTTCCGGCGTCACGTCGCGGCCGGTGAAGCCGGTGCCGCCGGTCGAGATGACCACGTCGATGAACTTGTCGTCGATCCAGGCCTTCACCTTGCCGCGGATGGCGTCGACCTCGTCCTTGACGATCGAACGCTCGGCAAGAATGTGGCCGGCGGCGCGGATGCGCTCGACCAAGGTGTTGCCGGACTTGTCGTCGGCCAGTTCGCGCGTGTCGGATACTGTCAGCACCGCGATCTTGAGCGGCACGAATTGCTTGGATTCATCGATACCGGGCATGGGGCATCTTCCTTATCCCTCCCCTGCAAGGGGAGGGTCGGCTGCCGAGCGCGCAGCGCGATGGCAGACGGGGTGGGGTTACCTCAACGGATGGCTAGACGCCACCCGGCTCGCTATCGCTCGCCACCCTCCCCGTTCCGGGGAGGGATAAGAAGAAATCACAACTGCGCGTTCGCCGTGAAGGTGTTGCATGATGACACCTTGCCGGACTTGAAGCCGGTCGTGAACCAGCGCTGGCGCTGGGCAGAGGTGCCGTGCGTGAAGGAGTCCGGTACCACGTAACCCCGCGCCTGCTTCTGCAAGCGGTCGTCACCGATCGCCGCCGCTGTCTGCAGCGCAGCCTCGATGTCGCCGGGCTCGACCGAATTCCAGCGCTGGTTGGATTGATTGGCCCAGATGCCTGCAAAGCAGTCGGCCTGCAGTTCGACGCGCACCTGAATGCGGTTCGCCGCCGCGCGGTCGCCGGCAGCCTGCTGCGCCTCGCGGGCCTTGGGCAGAATGCCGAGCAGGTTCTGCACATGATGGCCGACCTCGTGCGCGATCACGTAAGCCTGAGCGAACTCGCAACCCTTGCCGGTACAGGCGCGGAAGCGAGTGCGCATTTCATCGAAGAATGACGTGTCGAGAAAAATGCGGCGATCGGGCGGACAATAGAATGGACCGCTGGCCGAACTCGCCATACCGCAGGCGCTGCTGACCTGACCGGTGAACAGGCGCAAGCGCGGCGCGCGGTATTGTTGACCCGCCGTTTCGAAGACCTTGCCCCAGGTATCCTCGGTATTGCCGAGCACCGCGGCGACGAAGTTCCCCATCTGATCGGTCGGCGCGCCGGTGCGCTGCGCAGGTCGTTCGACAGGCTGCTCATACTGCGTGCGATTACCGCTCACCATTTCCGCGCCGGAAATCAGCAGGCTCGGATCGATGCCAAGCGCCCACCCGATGAGTCCGAGCACGACAATGGTGCCGATTCCCAGCCCGCCACCACCGACTGGTAGATTGAAACCGCCGCCACTGCCGCCAAATCCACCGCCGCCGCGATCGTCTTCAACGTTATCGCTGCGGCGAAAATCGTCCCAACGCATTCAAGCTGTCTCCCAACCCGCGCTGCCTGATCACATCCTTTAGCACGACTGATTGCGGCAATACTTGGCACACTGTTAACCTCTGCTAACTCCCGGTTAAACTAGCAGAATTCGCCACAGAGAATTTTTCCATAAAGGCTTTTTTCACCTTGGGCTGCGCATGATGCGGGCCTGTCGGTTTGTAGGTCCCGCGTCAGCCGACCGCGTCGTCCTTGAGTCAGAGTTGAGTCATGGTTGAGTCGCGTCGCGGGGCGCCCAGTCGGGCGCCCCGTGGTCTTTCCAAGACCCCCGAGCATCGAATCCTTGTTGGCGACTGCGTCAACGAGATGTCGAAGCTTCAGGCCGGTTCCGTCGATCTGATTTTCGCCGATCCGCCCTATAATCTGCAGCTTGCCAGCGATCTGAAGCGGCCGGACGACAGCCATGTCGATGCCGTCACCGACGACTGGGACAAGTTCGCGAGCTTCGCCGCTTACGATGCGTTTACCAAAGAGTGGCTGGCCGCCTGCCGCCGCGTGCTCAAGCCCGCCGGCACCATCTGGGTCATCGGCTCGTACCACAACATTTTCCGCGTCGGCGCGATCATGCAGGACATGGGGTTCTGGATCCTCAACGATGTGATCTGGCGCAAGACCAACCCGATGCCGAATTTCCGTGGCCGGCGCTTCACCAACGCGCACGAGACCATGATCTGGGCCTCGCGCGATGCGAACGCCAAGGGCTACACCTTCAACTATGAAGCGCTGAAGGCCGGCAACGACGATGTGCAGGTGCGTTCCGACTGGACCTTCCCATTGTGCACCGGCTCCGAGCGCCTGAAGGGCGCCGACGGCAAGAAGCTGCATCCGACCCAGAAGCCGGAAGCGCTGCTGGCGCGCGTCATCCTGTCGAGTTCCAAGCCGGGCGACCTGGTTCTGGACCCGTTCAACGGCACCGGCACGACCGGCGCGGTCGCCAAGAAGCTAGGCCGCCGCTACATTGGGTTGGAGCGCGAGAAAAAGTACGCCTCGGCCGCCGAGAAGCGCATCGCCGACGTCGAGGTGGTGCCTTCGCCCTCCATCGCGCCGTTCATGACGGCGCGCGAAGCCCCGCGCGTCGCCTTTGCCTCGCTGATCGAACGCGGCCTCGTGACGCCGGGCGCCCGGTTGACCGACTCCAAAAAGCGCCACAAGGCCATCGTGCGCGCGGACGGCGCGATCGCGGTGGGCGACACAGTCGGCTCGATCCATCGGGTCGGCGCGGTGGTTCAGGGACTGGATGCCTGCAATGGCTGGTCGTTCTGGCACGTCGAAACGCCGAAGGGCCTCGTGTCGATCGACGACCTGCGCGCCCAGGTGCGCTCGGAAATGGCGCTCCTGGAAGCGGCGGAGTAAACGTCTGTCGTCCCCGCGAAGGCGGGGACCCATACGCCGCAGTTCCTCGATGACGCTGGGATTATGGGGCCCCGCCTTCGCGGGGACGATGATTCAATCGCTCAAAACCTCCACAAGCAGCTCCAGCGCCCGCCTGGCGAAGGCTTCCATATTGGCGGCGCGATCCGGACTGCCGGTTTCCAGCGTGATCGCCTTCGCATCCTGTTCTTGCGGCCCCGCCACCGCGATGCAGGTGTGGCCAGCGGCGTCGCCATAACGATTGCCGGTCGGGCCGGTGGCGCCGGTCTCGCCAAGGCCCCAGGTCGCGCTCATCTTGTCGCGGATCGTGCGCGCGCCGAGCAGCGCGTAGGGTTCGGTGGAAGGCCGCATCCCTTTCATCTCGGCATCGCCGATGTTCATCAAGGCCGCACGCGCCTGTTTGGTGTAGACCACCGCGCCGCCGAGGAAGTAGGCCGAGGCGCCCGGCACCGCGAGCAGAGCCGCCGCGATCAGCCCGCCGGTCGAGGACTCGGCGATGGCGATGGTTTCCTTGCGCGCGATCAGGCGTTCGGCAACCTTCTCGGCAAGCGGCGCGAGCGCGTGCATGGGATCAGATCTTTCTATTCAAGCCTTGGCCACGTTGGCGCTGCGCGCCGGCACGCCGAACTCGCGGCGGCACACCTCGGCCAGCACGGCGATGCCCTCGCGGATCTGCTGATGCGTGGGGCTGGCAAAGCAGATGCGGATGCGGCTCTGGCTGTGCGCCTTGTCGGTCGACCATTCCGGGCCCGGATTGATCGCCACGCCTTCCTTCAGCGCCGCCTGGTATAGCTTCAGGCTATCGACGTTGTCCGGCAGCTTGACCCAAAGGAAGATGCCGCCTTCCGGATCGTCGAACTCGGCGGCGGTGCCGAACTGCTCGTTGAGCGCCTCCATCAACGTCTCGACCTTCTTGCGCAAGCCCTTGCGCAACGTCGGCACGTGCGTAGCGAAATGCGGTGCGCAATATTCGGCCAGCACCATCTGCTCCAGCGCGCCGGAGCCGGCATCGGTCTTGAGGGCCAGCATGCGCGACATTACCGCCCAGGGCGCGACGACGAAGCCGACGCGCAGAGCCGGCGCGATCGACTTCGAAAACGAACCGATATGGATGACGTTGTCCGACTTGCTCATCGCATACAGCGCCGGCGGCCGCTTGCCGCTCCAGACGAGGTCGGCGTAGCAATCGTCCTCGACGATCGGCACGCCGTATTGGTCGGCGAGCACAAGCATGCGGGCGCGGCGGCTCTCGTCGAGCACGGTCGCGGTCGGGTTCTGCACGGTCGGGATGGTAGAGATGAATTTCGGCGTGACGCCGCGCGTCTGGAGATCCTTCAGCGCGGCCTCGAGCGCGTCGATGCGCATGCCGCCCTTGTCGAGCGGAATGCCTAACGCGGTAACGCCGAGTTTGGTGAAACGGTTGAGCGAACCCTGGTAGTTGTCTTTCTCGACGATCACGGTGTCGCCGCGCGACAAAAGTGCGCTATTGACCAGATCGAGCGCCTGCAATGAGCCCGACACGATGAGAATGTCGTCGGCCGTGCATGACATGCCGGCATCGCGCTTGAGCTTCGCGCTCAGGAACTCGCGCAGCGGCCGATAACCTTGCGGGCCGCTGTTGAGGCCGTAGGTCGCCAGCGTCCGGCCTTCGCGCGACAGCACCGATTGCGCCGCAGCCATCAGTCCGTCGAGCGGCACTTCGTCGGGATCGTTATTGCCGCCGACGAAATTGTATTTCGGCGCGCCAGTCCAGCGCACCGCCGGCGGCGGCAGGCTCGCCGGAAACAGCGGCGTGAAGTCGAAGGGCATATTTCCTCTCCTCCATGCCCGGCCTTCTGTGTGCCGGGCATGACATTGCGTGACGCAGGGCGGCTTATTTCGCCGCCTGCACCATGATCTCGACCTTGTATTCCGGCGCGGCGAGCCGGGCTTCGACGGTGGCGCGCGCCGGCGTGTTGCCGGGCGACACCCAGGCGTCCCACACCGCGTTCATCGCCGCGAATTCCGACATCGAGGTGACCCAGATATTGGCCGAGAGGAGCTTGGATTTGTCGGTGCCGGCCTTGGCCAGGTAGCCGTCGATCTGCGCCAGGATGTCCTTGGTCTGGGCCGCCATGTCCTTGCCCTTGGGATCGTTGGCGACGATACCCGCCAGGTAGACGGTGTTGCCGTGAACCACGCACTTGCTCATGCGCTGGTTGGAATCGTAACGCTCGATGGCCATCGGCCTTCCTCCACTCGGTTGAAAATCCGGCCGGAGTCTTAGCGGTCTTCGCCGCCGAAGGGAACTCGGAACCCGACTTTTGATTTATAGTGGCGTGCGCGCGTCTGACCCGCCGCCCCGCCGTAACAGGGAGAGTTCGCCATGGGCTGGTTTTCCTCCGATATCGACACCTTCGAAGAACTGTTCGTCCACAGCCTGCAGGACATCTACTACGCCGAGCATCAGATCAGGAAGTCGCTGCCCGACATGATCGAGAAGGCGTCCGACGCCGAGCTCAAGAAGGGCTTCCGGATGCACCTCAAGCAGACCGAGGGCCAGATCAAGCGGCTCGACCGCGTCTTCAAGATGATGAAGTCGGTGCCGCAGGGCACCAAATGCCCGGCGATCGACGGCATTATCGAGGAGGCGAACGACATAGCCGGCGAAATCGAGAACAAGACCATCCTCAACGCGGCGCTGATCGCCGCCGCGCAGGCGGTCGAGCACTACGAGATCACGCGCTACGGCACGCTGGTCGCCTGGGCGCGGCTGATCGGCCGGCCGGACGTCGCCAAGGTGCTCAACATGAACCTCAAGGAAGAGAAGGCGACCGACAAGAAGCTGGGCGGCATCGCCAAGCGCAAGATCAACAAGAAGGCGGCGGCGACGAAACTCAAGAAGCCGACGAAGGCCGAGCAGGCCGAGAACGCCATGCTCGTCGCCGCGGCGGGCATTCCAGCGATTTGAACGGAAGCGACGTCATCGCCCGCGAAGGGGTTTATCCCCCCTTCACGCCCTGCGTGTTGACGTAAAGCGCGTACAGCGAATGCGCGGCCGCCATGAACAGGCGGTTGCGCTTGATGCCGCCGAAACAGACATTGGCGCAGCGCTCCGGCAACGAAATGTGGCCGATCGGCTCGCCCTCGGGCGTGAACACGCGCACGCCATCGAGTTCCGGCGTCATGCCCCAGCCACACCACAGATTGCCGTCGGTATCGACGCGGAAGCCGTCCGGCGTGCCGTTCGGACCGGCATCGATGAGCACCTTGCGGTTCGACAGCTTGTCGCCGACGCCGACGTCGACGTCGAAGCTGAGGATCTTGCGCGGCTCGCTGCGCGACTCGACGATGTAGAGCCTCGATTCGTCGGGCGAGAAGGCCAGCCCGTTCGGCTGGTTGATGCCTTCCATGACCACGGTCGCTTTGCCGCTCTGCGGATCGACCCGGTACACATTGGTCGGCAGTTCGGACTCCGCCATTTCGCCTTCGTAATTGCTGAGGATGCCGAATTGCGGATCGGTAAACCAGATCGAGCCATCCGACTTCACTACGACGTCGTTCGGCGAATTGAGCCGCTTGCCGTCGAACTTGTCGCAGATCACCGTGATGCTACCGTCATATTCGGTACGGGTGACGCGGCGCGTCAGATGCTCGCAGGTGATGAGCCGGCCCTGGCGGTCGCGCGTGTTGCCGTTGCCGTTGTTCGAGGGCTTGCGGAACGGACTGACCTGCCCGCTCTCCTCATCCCACTTCAACATCACGTTGCCGGGCACGTCGCTCCAGATCAGGCAGCGCGCATCGCCGAAATAGACCGGACCCTCGCCCCAGCGCGTGCCGGTATAGAGCTTCTCCACGCTCGACAGCGGCAGATGATATTTCTTGAAGCGCGGATCGAGCGCCGTGATCAGCGGATCGGGATAACGCTGGCTGGGCGACCACTGGCCGGCGAGCACGGCGGCTTTGCTATCGAGCGACATCGTTTCATTCCCCCGGAATTTTCTGGTGAGGTCAATCTAGCGCATGCGCGAGCACTTTGCGCATGACGTTCGGCAAAGCTTCGCCGGGCAGATCGGCGACCTTGACCCAGCGCGCGCCTTTCGGCGCCGCCGCCGTTTTCGGCACCTGAGCGATGAACACCGTCAGCGCCAGCGGGAAATGGGTGAAGACATGCGTGACTTCGCCGGCGAGCTTGCGCCACTTCACTTTGCTGCGAGGATTTTGGCCGCCGAGCTTCGGTGCAGCGTCGAGCGCGGTCGCGACATCGAAGTCATGCGACCAGTCGCTGCCCGGCACTTCGGTCATGGCCCCTAACAGGCCCTTTTCCGGGCGCTGGCGGAGCAGCACCTGCGCGTTGCCTTTTGCATCCTCGCGCAACACGACAAAGGCGGCGCCACGGCGCAATTTGCCTTCGCGCTTGGGCGCCTTGCGCGGGAAGGTCTCCTGATCGCCGCGCGCCCGCGCCACGCAAACGTCGTCGAAGGGGCACAGCGCGCAGGCCGGCTTCTTCGGTGTGCAGATGGTGGCGCCCAGATCCATCATCGCCTGGGCGAAATCGCCAGTGCGCGCGGGTGGCATCAGCGAAGCCGCCAGCCGCTTGATCTCTGGCTTGGCCGCCGGCAACGCCTCCTCGACGGCGAACATCCGGCTCACCACGCGCTCGACATTGCCGTCGACCGGCACCGCCGGCAGATCGAAGGCGATGGCAGCAATCGCCGCCGCGGTGTAGTCGCCGATGCCCGGCAGCGCGCGCAGCGCCTCGATATCGGCCGGAAACACGCCGCCATGGCGCTCGACGACCGCGATCGCGCAGGCATGGAGATTGCGGGCGCGGGCGTAATAGCCGAGACCGGCCCAGGCGCGCAGCACGTCATCGAGCGGCGACCGCGCCAGCGCCTCGGCAGTCGGCCATTTGCCCAGAAATTTCGCGAAGTACGGCCCGACGGTTTTCACCGTAGTCTGCTGCAGCATGATTTCCGACAGCCACACCGCATAGGGCGCGGTGCGCTCGCCCTTCCGCGCCCGCCACGGCAGCACGCGGCGGTGCCGGTCATACCAGGCGAGCAGGTCGCTCGGGTCGGGCGTCCCTTTCTTTCGTCGCGGACGACGGACTGCTACGTTCATGTCCGCACGATGCCTAGAGCAGGCCCCGATGAGCAAGCCTTCGAGCAGTTTTCCCCGTCCGTTGTCCGACTTCACCGCGGCAAGCCTCGGTGGCGTCCTGAAGGCGCAAGGTTTTGCCTCGACCGAAATCCTCACGCGCTGGCCGGCCATCGTCGGCGCGGAGATCGCCGCCCATAGCGAGCCGATGAAGATCAACTGGCCGCGCCCCAAGACCGATGTCGGGGAAGTCGAACAGTCCGAGCCGGCCACTCTGGTGCTGCGGGTCGAGGGGCCGATGGCACTGGAAATTCAGCATCAATCGTCGGTTATTCTGGAGCGGGTGAACCGGTTTTTCGGCTGGCAGGCCATCGGCCGGCTGGCCCTGCGGCAAGCGCCGCTGCGCCGCAAGGCGCCGAAGCGCCGTCCCGCCACGCCCGATCCTGCCCTGACCGCCCGGCTCGCCGCGGACATGCCGGAAATCGAGGACAAGGATCTGCGGAATGCGCTGGCCCGTCTGGGAACGGCCATCAAGACAAAGTGAGGCGTGCCGGCAATCGGGCGTGGCTTCGCGCCATTGCCACATTCGTCCTGTCCAGCTAGCAGAATGCCCTGCGCGGACGCTTTTTCCGCGAATATTGTAACGGAGACGTCCCTTGCGCCTGACCCGACGTGAATTCTGCCAGAGCACGGCTTTTGTGGCCCTCGCAACGGCGCTGGGATTGTCTGCCCTGCCCGCCCTCACCGAACCAGCGCGGGCGCAGGCGGCGGTTTCCGAAACGGAACTAATGGCACCTACGGCTTTGCCGGACATGGCGCTGGGCGATCCGAAGGCGCCGGTGACCGTCATCGAATATGCCTCGATGACCTGCCCGCACTGTGCGACCTTCACCGAGAAGACTTTCCCTGACATCAAGAAGAAATACGTCGACACCGGCAAGGTGCGCTTCATCTTCCGCGAGTTCCCGCTCGACAACCTCGCCGCCGCCGTCTTCATGCTGGCGCGCTGCAACGCGGAGACCGATGCCGACAAGTATTTTGCCTTTATCGACACAATGTTCCGCCAACAGCGCACCTGGGCGGTCGAAAAGCCGCTGGACCCGCTGCTGACCATCTCCAAGCAAGCCGGTTTCACCCAGGAAACCTTCAACGCCTGCCTGTCGAACCAGAAGGTCCTGGACGGCATCGAGGCGATGCGTCAGCGCGCCGTGGACAAGTTCAAGGTGCAGTCGACCCCGTCCTTCTTCATCAACGGCAAGCTGTACACCGGCGCTCTGTCGGTCGACGAAATGTCCAAGATCATCGACCCACTGATCAAGAGCTGACCCGGATCGGGTTCCGCCGGACCGCAATATCTAGTCCGGCGGTACAAGGGTATTTTTACTGCCATCCACAGCCGAAAAGACTGGAAAACCGGGCTTTTGCGGCCCACCTCAGTTGCCTGGGCGTCATCAAAATTTCATTCTTCCGCGTAATGCGGCATACGACGTATAGCGCCCGGGCGGTGGCCCCGGCACCCCGCTCTCGTTAGTCATCGACAATCCCGAAAGGCGGCGCATGCGCCGCCGCGGGTCGAGGTTCCTCAGTATGATTCTTACCCGGTTGCGTCTTCTCGGTTTCAAGTCCTTTGTTGAACCGACCGATTTTGTCATCGAGCCGGGCCTGACCGGCGTGGTCGGACCGAACGGCTGCGGCAAATCGAACCTGGTCGAAGCGCTGCGCTGGGTGATGGGCGAGAACTCGTACAAGTCGATGCGCGCGTCCTCGATGGACGACGTCATCTTCTCGGGATCGAACACCCGCCCTGCTCGCAACAACGCCGAAGTCGCGATCCTGATCGACAACAAGGAACGTTCGGCGCCGGCGCAGTTCAACGACACCGATACGCTGGAGATCGCCCGCCGCATCGAGCGCGAGTCCGGTTCGGCCTATCGCATCAACGGCAAGGAAGTGCGCGCCCGCGACGTGCAGATCGTATTCGCGGACGCTTCGACCGGCGCGCGCTCGCCGGCGCTCGTGCATCAGGGCCGTATCGGCGAAATCATTCAGGCCAAGCCCGAACAGCGCCGCCGCGTGCTGGAAGAAGCCGCCGGCGTTTCCGGCCTGCACGCCCGCCGCCATGAAGCCGAACTGCGCCTGAAGGCCGCCGAAGCCAACCTGCTGCGCATCGAGGACGTGATCGGCCAGCTCGCCGGCCAGATGGAGGCGCTGCGCAAGCAGGCCAAGCAGGCTATCCGCTACCGCACTGTCTCGGCGCAAGTCCGCAAGACCGAGGCGACGCTCTATCACCTGCGCTGGACCGCCGCGAATGTCGAGCAGGCCGCCGCCGAGCACGCCAAGGATCTGTGCGTGCGCGAGGTCGCCGCCCGCACCGAGGCGCAGGCCGAGGCTTCCGTTCGCCAGACCAATCTCGCCGCCACTCTGCCGCCGCTGCGCGAGGCCGAAGCCCGCGCCGGCGCCGCGCTGCATCGCCTCAATGTCGCGATGCAGGAGCTTGACCGCGAGGAGCAGCGCGCCAAGGATCGCATCACCGAGCTCGACAAGCGCTTGGTGCAGTTCGCTGCCGACGCCGAGCGCGAGCAGAAGCTGGTCGCCGATGCTGAAGCGGCCATCGCCCGCCTCGCGGCCGAAGAAGAAATGATCAAGGCCGAGGCCGCCGAGAGCGCCGGCCGCCGCAGCGGCGTCGATGCCCGCGTCGATGAAGCCGGTAATGCCCTGTCGGCCGCGGAAAAGGTGTTCGCCGAACTCACGGCGCGGCTTGCCGATCTCACGGCGCAGCGCAACCAGCTCGAAGCCGCCATGCGCCAGCATCGCGACCGCGCCGGCAAGATCGAGGCCGAGATGGCCGAGATCACCCGCGAGATCGAGACGCTCACCGGCACGAGTGGCCCCGATCTCGCGGCGCTGACGGCGGAAGTCGAGGATCTGCAGCAGGCGCTGGCCAATGCCGAGAACGCGGCAATGGACGCCGAAGCGGCCCACGCCGCCGCGCGCGCCGCGCTCGAAGCCTCGCGCAATCCGCTGACCGAGGCCGAACGCCGCGTGCAGCGGCTGGAGACCGAAGCCAAGACTTTGTCGAAGGTGCTGGCGGTCGAGAGCAAGAATTTGTGGCCGCCGGTGATGGACAACATCACCGTCGACAAGGGCTTCGAGAAGGCGCTCGGCGCCGCGCTCGGCGATGATCTTGATGCGCCGATCGACGCGACGGCGCCGATGCGCTGGGTCGGCTCCAAGGTCGACGCCAACGATCCGGCGCTGCCGGAAGGCGCGACGGCGCTGTCCGCCCATGTCCGCGCGCCCGAGGAACTGACGCGCCGCCTCAACCAGATCGGCGTCGTCGACAAGGAGAGCGGCCCTCGCCTCGCCGCCCAGCTGCGGCCCGGCCAGCGTCTCGTGTCGCCGGAAGGCGACCTGTGGCGCTGGGACGGCTTTGCCGCCGCCGCGCACGCGCCGACCGGCGCCGCGCGCCGCCTCGCCGAACGCGCCCGCCTCGCCGAGATCGAGTCCGAACTCGAAGTCGCCCGCGCCGACGCCGAATCTGCCCGCCGGCACAGCGAAGCCGCGCAAGCCGCTCTCACCGCCGCCGCCGCCGCCGAACAGGAACACCGCAATGCCGGCCGCGAGCGTCAGCGCGAGGTCAATGCCGCGCGCGACCGTCACGAAGCCGCCGAGCGCGAGGTCAACCGCAACGCCGCGCGGCTGTCGGCGCTGACCGAAGCGCACACCCGCCTCACCTCCAATCACGACGAAGCCACCGCCGGCCTGGCCGAGGCCGAGACCGCTCTGGCTGCACTCGCTCCCGCCGCCGACCTCGAGGCTGAGCTCGCCACGGTGCGCGACGATATCGCCGCCAAGCGGGCCCATCTCGCCGAAGTTCGCGCCGAGCAGCAGGCCATCGTCCGCGAGGCGGAAATCGCCGATCGCCGCCTGCGTCAGGTCGGCGAAGAAAAAGCCGGCTGGTTTACGCGTCAGGAAAGCGCGCGCGGCCAGACCGAGACGCTGGCGACCCGCATCGAGGAGGCGCAGCGCGACCGCGCCGAGCTCGAGAATGCGCCGCAGGTCTTCGCGGAGAAGCGCCAAGCGCTGATCAGCGAAGTGCAGCTGGCCGAGGCCGATCGCCGCGAATGCGCCGACCGGCTTCAGGAAGCAGAGAACGCTCTGGCTGAAGCCGACCGCGACGCCCGCGCCGCGCTGGAAGCCGCTTCCACCGCGCGCGAAGAAGCCGCCCGCGCGGAAGAGCGCTTCGAGGCCTCCAAGCGCCGGCTCACCGACATCGCCCGTGAAATCCACGACATGCTCGAAGTCGAGCCACAGGGGGTGGCCGAGCTCGCCGAACTCAAGGAAGGCGAAGCCCTGCCCGACCTCGCCGAGATCGAGGCCACGCTGGAGCGGCTGCGCCGCGAGCGCGAACGTCTGGGTGCGGTCAACCTTCGCGCCGAGGAAGAACTGGTCGAGGTCGAGACCCAGCACAATTCGCTGACCGCCGAGCGCGACGATCTTGTCGAGGCGATCAAGAAGCTGCGCCTCGGCATCCAGAGCCTGAACAAGGAAGCGCGCGAGCGCCTGATGGCCTCGTTCCAGCAGGTCAACACCCACTTCCAGCAGCTCTTCACGAAGCTGTTCAACGGCGGTACCGCCGAACTGCAGCTGATCGAGAGCGACGATCCGCTGGAAGCCGGCCTCGAAATCCTGGCCAAGCCGCCCGGCAAGAAGCCGGCGACCCTGTCGCTCTTGTCCGGCGGCGAGCAGGCGCTGACCGCCATGGCACTGATCTTCGCGGTGTTCCTCACCAACCCGGCGCCGATCTGCGTGCTGGACGAAGTCGACGCACCGCTCGACGATCACAACGTCGAGCGCTTCTGCGACATGCTCGACGAGATGACGCAGTCGACCGACACCCGCTTCGTCATCATCACGCACAATCCGATCACCATGGCGCGCATGAACCGGCTGTTCGGCGTCACCATGGCGGAGCGCGGCGTCTCCCAGCTCGTGTCAGTGGATCTCGAAGCCGCCGTGCGCTTCCGCGAAGCAGGCTGACGCTTCACTGCAGATGTAATTCTGCATCGATTATTTGGAAGATCGGCGGCGTCCGCCGATCTTTTGTTACAATTACCACTTATTAAACATCTAGTTGCAGCCGCGCAAAACTGCGGTTGCAAACAAAAAACATTTGGCATTTCGCGATTTGAGCGATAGGACGCACGCGCGTGCGAATAGCAAACGCTTATGTCCTATACGACGAAGGAAGATGTAATGGCGAAGAAGTCCAAGTCCGCCACCAAGGCGGCCAAGAAGATCCGGCGCAGGCCATGGACCAATGAAGAATACAAGAAATTGAAGGCACATTCCAAAGCGCGCACGCCGGTCGCCAAGATCGCCAAGGAGTTCAAGCGTACGCCAGGGGCTCTGCGTCAACAGGCGCTCAAGCTCAACATCGGCCTGGGCCACCAGCGCTAAGCGGTCGACCTGGCCGGTCACCGCATGGCCGCCATGCAGTTCCTTCGAACTGCGACCGGTTCGCTAAAAAATTCAGTTCAGGGCGCCCCTCCGAGGAACCAACCTCGGGGGACGGGGTTGGTTAGCCGTCTGTTAAGTCGGGCGGCTCCCCCCTTACCCCCCGAATGGCCGTCTGGCGAAAAGGCCCCGAACGCAAGTTCGGGGCCTTTTTTCTGTGATCGGACCGGTTTAGACATGGTTTCGGCCATTAGCGGCCATTTGCCGATTCCGTCGTCGCGCCGACGGCTGAACCGGATCGACAAATCGGCGGCTCGGTATCATCAGGAGCGATCGAATGTCCACCACCGGCTGGGTCATTCTTGGCGTCATTGTCGTCGTCGTTTTGTGGGCTATCTCCATCTACAACAGCCTGGTCGCGATGCGGCAGCGCGCCAATCAGGCCTTCGCCGACATCGACGTCCAGCTCAAGCAACGCCACGACCTCATTCCGAATCTCGTCGAGACGGTCAAAGGCTATGCGGCGCACGAGCGGGGTACTCTGGAAGCGGTCGTGCAGGCGCGTAACGCCGCCATTGCGGCCCCCGGGGTCGAACAAAAGGTGGCCGCCGAGAACATGCTGACCGGAGCGCTGCGCCAGCTTTTCGCTCTGGCGGAGAGCTATCCGGACCTCAAGGCCAATACGAACTTCCTGCAGCTCCAGAGCGAGCTCGCCGACATCGAGAACAAGCTGGCGGCGGCACGGCGCTTCTTCAACAATGCGGTGCAGGAATACAATACCGGTATCGAACAGTTCCCGGCGGCGCTGTTCGCCGGCATCTTCGGCTTCCACCCTCGCACTTTCTTCGATCTAGGCGACGCACGGCCGCAGCTGGAGCAGGCACCGGGCGTGAAGTTCTAATGCCCCGGGGCGAATTGTCCCCGGCAGCCGTCATGCCCGGCTTTATGCCGGGCATCCACGTCTTGCTTCCGTGAGGCGTGGATGGCCGGGACATAAGGGCGTTCACGCCCGTCTTCGACGGGCTATGCCCGGCCATGACGGGACAATTGTGAAGAACAGTCATGGCCGCCTACGGTCTTTACACCCACATCCAGTCGAACCGGCGGCGGTCGATTGCGCTGCTCATCGGCCTGTTCTTCCTCGTCTATGTCCTGGTGTTCGCCGGCGCGCTGCTGGCCGAGGCCATGAGCGTTCCCGACGCGCCGCTCGATTACCTGGTGCAGGCGGCGCTCCACGACTTCGTTCTGGCAGCGCCGGTCGCGACCGTGGGCACCATCATCTGGGTGCTGATCGCCTACAGGTTCCATCAGCGCATGATCGACGCCGTCACCGGCGCCCATCAGGTGACCCGCGCCGAAGAGCCGCGGCTCTATAACCTGCTCGAGAACCTGTGCATCTCGCGCGGCATTACGATGCCGAGCCTGCGCATCGCCGAGGACGACGCTCTCAACGCCTTCGCCACCGGCCTCAATGAAAAGCAATATTCGATCACCGTCACGCGCGGCCTGATTGGCGCGCTCAACGATGCCGAGATCGAAGCCGTGCTCGGCCACGAGCTCACCCACATCCGCAACGGCGACGTGCGCATGCTGGTGATCGCGGTGGTGATAGCCGGCATCATCTCCTTCTTCGGCGAGATGGTCTTCCGCCTCTTCTTTCAGAGCGCCCGGTTCGGCGGCTTTGGTGGCCGCCGCGGCGGCAACGATCGCAAGGGCGGCGGCGCCGCGATCGCCATCGTCATCGCCATTGTCCTGATCGTCGTCGCCTGGCTGTTGGCGATCGTCATTCGCTTCGCGCTGTCGCGCCGGCGCGAATATCTCGCCGACGCCGGCGCCGTCGAACTCACCAAGAACCCCGACGCCATGATCATGGCCTTGCGCAAGATCGAGAACCGCGGCGAACTGGCGAGCGCCAATTCATCAGTCATGGAAATGTGCGTCGACAATCCGCGCCAGGGATTCAGCGATATTTTCGCCACCCATCCGTCGGTCGATGCGCGGGTGGATGCGCTGGTGAAATTCGCCGGCGGCCATGATCCCGGGCCGGTCGCACAGATGCCGCAACAGGAATTGCCGCCGGCCGATACGATACGGCCCGACGAAGGCAGCTTCCTCCATCCGGAGAACAACGCATCCCCTGGCGCCGAGTCCGGGCCATGGGGCGAGGCGCCGCAACCATCGCAGGACGGCGGACCCTGGGGACCGCGCCAGCCGTAATCAGTGCCCCTCGAAGCCGATCAACGTGCGCACCGGCACACCAAGCTTGCGCAGCTTCTCGGCGCCGCCCAGTTCAGGCAGATCGATGCC
>Ga0180223_1000633_pt1 | contig 39718 bp, 40 predicted proteins | sample eDN5th30CKraftOP_FD_151337 | JGI IMG/M metagenome (GOLD analysis project Ga0180223, IMG submission 151337) | Enriched Organic Plus compost microbial communities from Emeryville, California, USA - eDNA 5th pass 30_C Kraft OP (version 2) (version 2) ... | reverse complement strand
CGATCCACGACAAGGACATATTGATCTACTGCATCTCGCAGCTCATCGCGAAGATGAACCAGGGCCAGCAGCCTAGCCGCACCGTGCGCCTGCAAGCCTATGACATGCTCGTCGCCACCAACAGGCAGACCAGCGGCGAAGGCTATCGGCTGATGGCCGACGCCCTCACCCGCCTGCGCGGAACCACGGTGCGGACCAATATCCAGACCGGCGGTGTCGAGGAAACGCGGATTTTCGGCCTGATCGAAGAAGCCAGGATCACCCGCAAGACGTTCGATGGCCGGATGCTCGATCTTGAAATCACCCTGTCGGAATGGGTGTATCGCTCGGTCATCAGCAAGAACGTCCTGACGCTCCACCGCGACTATTTCCGGCTCCGCAAGCCGTTCGAGCGGCGCATGTATGAGCTGGCACGCAAGCATTGCGGCGTGAAGGACGAATGGAAGATCGGGCTAGAGCTGCTACAGAAGAAATGCGGCTCCAATAGCCCGGTCCGGGTATTCCGGGCCTTGGTCAAAAAGGTCTGTGAGCATGACGCGGACCACGGCCATTTCCCCGACTATGCGGTGACGATGGAGGATGACGTGATCCTGTTCCGCAACCGCTCGGGCCTCAAGGGGAAGCCCGATCCGGTCGCGGTCGCCGACGATGCGCCCTATATCGACCCTGAAACCATGCACGACGCCAAGACGGCCGCCCCAGGCTATGACGTTTACGCCCTCTATGACGAATGGGTGTCGTGGTGGCACGACATGGGCAAGCCGGAACTGAAAAGCCCCGCCGGCGCGTTCCTCGGCTTCTGCAAGAAACGTCACGAACGCAAGCCGCTGCGCTGATTGAATCCCATGCGGACAAGTGCTCATGTTCACATGCAAACATCGTCACTTGGCCCGGTGGAACTCGAATGATCCATAGGTATTTGAGATATTCAATCTCCCTTGGGCAAAGCTAATTGCACCCCCGTTCTGGATCAGAGTCATAAGGTTCGACCGCCTTGCTTCGAGCGTTCCGAATGAGCACCCCAGGACAGTGATTTCCTCACTGTCGAAACGAAGCGTGTTGCCAAGCAGCGACCACTTCCCTGACAAGAAGCCTGTCGCTCGGAGCTTTCGTTTCTCCAACCTGATACAATGACCAAGAGCCAACCAGATCGCCGGCAATAGCCGGCGCTGGCGTCGTTGCCGTGGGACTAGCGAGGCGAACACATGCGGCAAGGCTAGCCAGCCCGGCGAGACAAGCCACTACGGCAAGGGTGCGCCATACCGTGTCGCACAAATGTTTGCATGTAAACATGTTCGCTTGCTACAGGGCTTTCCTTAGCTTCGTTTTAGCGCCTTCCCCCAAATGGCAATGTCTTGGACGAATTGGCCGGGTTCCCTCACTTGCCTACAGGGCTTTCCCCCATCTTGCGAAGCCAGTCGTTGAACGCCTCGGCCATAGCGTCCTGCAAGCTCATGCCGTGCCTGCGGGCGGTCATGTGCATGGCAAAGGACATTTCCGGGCTGAAATAGCCGGTCATGGCCTTCTTGCCCTGACGGCTCGGCGCAACCGGGCTGCTGGCGGTGCCTGGGTTCGTGCCGCGCTCGATCGCCGGCGTTGCCTTGGCTTCCGGCTCGGCCGCGACGGGCGGCGGCGGGGACTCGCGATCCCGCAATGCAAGCAATGATGGTTTCCGGCTCATGCGCTGGCCCTCCGCTTCCTAGATGCTGGCATGTTTACATGCTGACATGCCCACTTGTAAAGCTGGCGCACCTCGTCGGCCGCCTTGCCGTTCGGCTCGATTTCCATCACGGTTTTCCCTTCGGTCGCCGCATGGCGGAAAGCGGCGCGATCGGCGACATGCAGCGGGCAGGCGTCCAGCCCATAGCCCTGCACAAGCTGCGCGGCCTCGTCATACATGCGCGGCGCGGTCGGACTTCCCGCCGTGAAGATGACGAAAGCGGGCTTGCCGCGCATCTTCACAAGGCTGGCGGTGGTCTTGATCGCGGCCAAGTCGAACGCGCTCGGCCGACAAGGGATCAATACCAGGTCGGCCGCCTCGACGGCGGCGCTGGCGGCGCTGTCGGCATGGGGCGGGGTGTCTATGACGATGAACGCCGCGCCTTGGGCCGTCGCCTGCTCGATCTTGGCGGCGAGGCGAGGGGGGGCGCTGTCGATCACGATCGGGGGGGCGTCCTGCCGCCACGCCGCCCATTGGCTCGCGGTCGCCTGCGGGTCGAGGTCGATCACTAGGGCGGTATGGCCGGAATCCTCGGCGGCGGCGGCCAGATGCAAGGCGAGGGTGGTTTTTCCCGCGCCCCCCTTCTGGCTGATAATCGCGATTGTTGGCATGTGAATATCCTTGCATGACCGCATGTTTGCATGTGGGCATAGCGCACGCCGCGCCCGATTGAAAGGGGCAGGGGAGGGCGCTCAACCGCCCCCCTCGGCGTCGCCGTCCTCGCCCTCGTCGTCGTCCAGCGGCTCATGGCTCATCTGGCCGTGATCCTTGATCGGGCAAAGCGGCGCGCCGGCCAGCTCCAGCCATTTGCGTGCGGTCCTGACGGTATAGCCGCACTCCGCACACTCGCATTTGAGCATCCGGGTTTGCTGCTTCTTCGGCGCGGTCGACTCCCCGTCCGTGTCGAGACGGGCATGGGGGAGGGGGCCGGCGGCCTCTAGGATCGGCGCGACGGCCGATAGGAACGCCTCGCCGGGGGTGGTGGCGCGCATCGGCCCGACCAGCCCTAGCCCCAGCGCGATCCGTTTAAACGCCTTCCCATGCCCTGCCGGGATGCCGACAGCGGCATGGACCAGCTCATGCGCGAGGATGGCCGCGATCTGCGCCGGCATGGCGTCGACCGCGTGCGCCAGGTCCGGACGGATGAAGATTTCAAAATGGCCGTCCGCGCTAAGCCGATTGTCCCAGCACTCGCCGATCGCCTTGCCCTTGGCTCCCCTGCTGGTGAAGCTGATCGCGACGCGCACGCGCGAGGGCAGGGGGCTTTCCAGCGCCTCGAACAAGGGGGCCATGCCCTGCGCCACCCGGTTGAGCCAGCTTTCCCGGTTGTCCTGCGTCATGCCTTCTACTCCCTTCAAATCGCCTGTCCGGCGATGGCCATGCCATCGGCCGGAACACGGACGCCCAAGACGCCGGCGAGAGAGGGGGGCAGCGGGATTCGACGGGGGTGGAGCGGCCGCAGCGCAGCGAGGCACGGCCCCGTCTAATCCCGCTGCGGGGGAGAGGCGGCCGGGACCGCCTTCCCCCCTTCAAACAGGATCAACGGCGGCGCACGCCGACACATCGCCCGCGAGATCCGCGCAGCGTCTCGCCCGCCATGTGGATCGTCACCTGGGCCAAGACCGCTTGCGGGCTTGGGGAGCGTGAGCGACTAGAGCCACGGTGCCGCGCAGCGGCAGGCGCTTAATCGCTTATTCGCTGTGGCAACAAGGGCGCTTGCGGATGCCCGCGCCAAGGTTGCAAATATGCGATCATGTGCTATAGTTCATAGTGCGAATAGGATAATACCGTGCGGATTTTCAAAACAAAGTGGGTCGTGCGGTTTGTCCGGCGCGAACGGATTGATGATGCAGGATTGAAAGAGGCTATCGCACGGGCCGAGCGTGGAATCATCGACGCCGACTTGGGCGGTGGCCTCATCAAGCAGCGCGTCGCTCGACCCGGCCAAGGGCGATCGAGCGGGTTTCGCATGATCGTGGCCTATCGAACGGAGGACCGGGCGTTCTTTCTCTATGGCTTCGCCAAGAACGAGCGCGAGAACATCGAGGACGATGAATTGCAGACCTTGCGGGACATCGCCGCCGACTATTTGAAACATGACGACACCGCCCTTGATGACGCCGTGGGCGAGGGCAAGCTACAGGAAATCGACAATGGCGAAGAAGCTTAGCAAACTGACCGAAGCCCTGCTGGAAACGGCCGAGGACATGCACCGCGCGGGCCTGATGGGCGACGAAACCTATGAGAAGATCACCGTTCGCCACCTGGGGCCGGACGTGGTGCCTTCGGCCGAACCGATCAGTCCGGAAGAAATCCGCAGCGTTCGCAAGCGGGCGCATCTGAGTCAGGCCGCCCTAGCCAAATATACGAACCTGACGCCGGGTTATATCTCGCAGCTCGAACGCGGCACCAAGCAGGCCAAGGGGCCGGCACTCGCGATCCTGAACGTGATCCGCCGCAAGGGTATCGAAGGGGTATTGTAATGAGCCTGATCGGCCGCCGCTCGTTTTCCGCTCTGCTGAAGGATCGGAATGAGCGCAGCGCGCGCAGCGATGCCTATGCGGCGAAGATCGCGGCCGCACTTGCGGCGGCACAGAAGATTGACGCTGGCGAGACGGCGGCCGAATTGCTCGCGCGCCACACCAAGGGCCGTAAACCATGAGGGCGATATTCATCCGGCACGGCGAAAGCACCGGCAACGCCGGCGTGCCGTGTCACGATCTCGCGGCGATCGAGCTGACGGAGCGCGGTCACGACCAGGCGCGCACGGTCGCGGCGAGCTGGACCGAAGCGCCCGTGCTCATCGTCACCTCTCCCTATACCCGTACCCGGCAAACCGCCGCGCCGACGATCGCGCGCTTTCCCCAGGTGCCGGTGGAAGTGTGGCCGATCGAGGAGTTCACCTATCTGCAACCGGCCCGCTGGAACGGCACGCGCAGCACCGATCGGATGCCACATCTCGAACGCTATTGGCGCGAGGCCGACCCGGATTATTGCGACGGGGAGGGAGCAGAGAGTTTCCGCGCTCTGCTCCGGCGCTGCGACGCGGCGCTGGCCCGTCTCGCCGCCATGCCTGCCGGATCACTGGTCTATGTATTCGGGCATGGGCAGTTCATCCAGGCCGCGCGCGCGATCGTCGCCGACGCGCATCTGGATGACCGGGCCAAGATGCGGGCGTTCTGGCGCAAGGGCGAGCCGCCCGCGATCAGCAACACGCAGCGGGTAGGGTTTCATTGGGAAAATGGCCGCTGGCAATGCGACAATCCACCCGTTTTCGCGACATAGATTGCGAGACGGGCTTTCAGACGCCGGGGCAGGGGAGGCCGGTTTCTAGGGCGTGATCGGCCACGTTGTCTAAGAATCCAGCATATTTCAGACGATTGGTAGTCGTGCTACCAAGGAGATATGATCTTGGCTGTTCTAATTGTGGCGATCATCTTCGGCTCGGCGATGATCGGGCTGTCCATGAGGGCCAATGCTCGCTTTCGGCATGAAAAGCGCCTGCCGATGCAATGGATGATTTCTCGGTCAGAGCCTCTTTCCAAAACAGTGATCTGGTCCGCCCCCCGCGTTGTCGCTCTTAGCTTCACTCCGTTTCTGACGATCTGCATGTTGGTGCTGTTTACTATTGGAGCAATGACCTTAACGCCAAGGCCGGGCCAAGAGTGGATGGTGATCCCAGTCTTGATATTCATAGGAGGCGGGTTTGTCGCGGCCCACGCTTTCCACATCTGGATGATCGGAAAAACTTTGAATCGGAGCGGAAGCTAACACCTACCCGCTCTGCGGTGGTGGGCCGAAAACGGCCGATTCCTAATGCTCCGTCATTATGGCGAAATAACAATTCTTGGCCCTGGCGGACCCGCCTGCTACATTCGCGGGGCGCTGCGTAAAGGGCAGCGCCGGGACTGGTAATCCCGCTAGAAAGGCAACTCGGACCTTGATCGTGAACCGCTCGCGGACGATTCCTTCTCAACGCCTCGCTTAAATCAACACCCGCTCCAACTCGTCCAGCGTCACGTCATCGGGGCGGCGATCGTAGAGCTGGGTCGTGCGGGTCGAGTTTCATTGGGAAGATGGCCGCTGGGAATGTTCGGCATGGGCGGATTTCAGGCTTGCGCCAAGTCGCGCCGGATCGGAGCGGCGCATGGCAGATTCCGGCGTTCCAGGGCAATCTTGACGCCGAGCCTTTCGAGCGTGTGGGCGACGGGCGGGCTGAATTTCGACACCGCCACCGCGATCGCGTCGATCGCCGCGAACTGTTCAAGCAGGCCGATCGCGACCGCCTCCGCCAGCGTCTCCAAGGTCTGATATTGCGCCGCGCCGGCGAGTTGCACGACAGTATCGGCGACGGCATCATAGCGGACGGAGGAATCCAGCCTGTCGTCCCGATGTGTTTCAACCGGCTGCAACTCCGCCTCGATGTCGAAAATGAACTTCTGCCCAAGGCTGCGTTCTTCCTCGAACAGCCCGTGATAACCGTAGGTCTGCAATCCGGCGATCTGGATGGTCGTAAGCATGGGGCGCTCCTTCAGCATGAAATGAGTCACCCAGGCGCGCGGCTCTGCACCCCGCGCTCCCCGATGGTTCTCCATCCTGTGCGCCAGTCACGCGGCAGGACATGACTAGCGCGCCCGCCAGCGGATCAAAAGCATTACATGCCTAGATCAACACCCGCTCCACCTCGCCAGCGTCACGTCATCGGGGCGGCGGTCGCGGTCCCGGTCTTGGCCGCGCGATGACGGAAAACACCTGTTTGTCGTGTAGCAGGCTGGAACGGCAACGATTGGTGGATTTGCGACGGTCCGGTTTCAAGCGTCAACAAGCCATAGCTGCCGATCGGATCGTCACTGCTTTCGGCACCACTTATTGGCGGTCGGCCGATATGTAGGATCGGACGAGATCAGTAAACCTTCTGGAGAAACGCCCGACGAATAGTAACTCACGAAAATAAATCGTCCGGGTGCCTGTGATCCAAACTGATAGCTTCCACAAATTACACCGCGATCATACTGTTGATCAATCACCAGCTTCGGTGTGGCATGTAGTCGCGCCTCGAACGCCGCATTGGCTTCTCGTCCCGCCCAGTTAGCGTCCCAAGCAATGATACCGACAACGATGGCTACAATTGCTGCGAGAGCTATGAGGCGCGACTTTTGCATCTGGGCTATATGAAACAGGCGTTGTAGGTCTGCAAATGGAACGCTAGCGGCCATCCCTCTCGTTTCCTAGGAAGCCGAACTGCAAGTCCTTCATCCGTTGCGTGCCAGCTAACACGCATCCGACTTGGCGATTTTCCGAAGCGGTAGGTGCTCGCTCGGGTTGCGCCATTGTGATGATCACCTGCCGACCGCTTTGGGCGGTAAGCCGCATGATACCTTCCGCCGAACATTTATGAAGGAGGGCATCAAGCCGGATTTGGGTCGCGGCAGCGTCCGCAGGACCCGTAGCAGCAGCTGCCAGTGCCAGAGCGATAATCATGCGATAGCCTAACGTAAAAAGAGCCGAAGGCAACGTCGGCTATGGGAGATGGCGACCCTGATCAGGGATGACTGCAACTGGGCGATTGCCGACAGGCAGCGGCGCAAATCCTAGAGATTCCCGGCCTCCCACGCTGTTGCGGCGCGCGCCGCGCCTCACAATGTCCGAAAAACCCTGCCGGATTGCCCGGATGCACGACAGCCGGCCCGGGGGGGTTCCGTCTCCCTCAAATCAACACCCGCTCCACCTCGTCCAGCGTCACGTCATCGGGGCGGCGGTCGTAGAGCTGCGTCGTGCGGGTCGAGCTGTGGTTCGCCATCATCGCGGCCGTCTCCAAGGTGCCGCCGTTCTTCAAATAGGTGGTGATCCCGGTCGCGCGGAAACTGTGGTTGCCGATCGCCGTGCCGATCCCGGCCGCCGCCGCGCGCCGGCGCACCATCGCGAACGCATTGGCTTGGGGGAGGGGAGTATCGCTTAGTCGCTTAGTGCCGCGCGCGATCGTGCAGAACAAAGGCCCCTTGCGATCGTCGCGCAGCTCGCACCCGTCGATATAGGCGGTCAGATAATCCTCAAGATTGTGGTGGCAGGGCATTTCGTGGCGCTTGCCGCCCTTTTCGTGCAGCCGCACCCATAGGCGGCGGTTCTGCATGAACACGTCCTCGACCCGCATCGCCAGCGCCGCGCCGATCCGCGCGAAGCTATAGACCATGAGGCCGATCAGGGCGCGGTCGCGCAGCCCCGCATGGGTGGTCACGTCGATGCTGTCGAGCAGGGCGCGCGCCTCGTCGGGAGCGAGAACGGGCGTCTTGCCGCGCCGCTGGCTATGCGCCGGCCCGCGCACCGAGGCAGCGGGGTTCACCGACACGACATGGCCCGTCACCAGCCAGTCGAACAGGTGACGCACGCCGGCGAGCTGCTGCTTGACGCTGGGCGCGGCCAGCTCGCCCCCCAGCGCCTCGATCCAGGCCGCGACGTGGAGCGGCTGCACGTTGCCAAGCGATGCCACCCCACGCGCTTCGCACCAAGCCAGGAAGTCGCCAGCGGCGCGCGCATAGGCGCGGCGCGTATGCGGGTTGCGGATCGTCACCGCGAAGAACTCAAGGAAGCGCCGCCGCGTGGCGTCGTCGGCCGACGCGATCAGTGCCGGCAACGCCAGCGCCGGCGAGGGCAGGGGGGCGAGCTGGTTCATCGCGCGATCTTCTCCCAGCGCGCTTCCTCGGGGCGCGGCTCGGCAATCCAGCGGTCCATCATGGCGCAGGCTTCTTCATGTGGAATCCCCGGCCTCGGATCGTCGATCGCCGCCTGTATGATCCGGCGCAGCAACTCGTCGCGCAAATCGCGGTGCGGCTCCATGTCGATGAAGTTCTTGACGATCGCGAACACCGCCTCGGATGGATCGACGAATTGGCCCTGCTCGACCCGCTCTAGCAGCCAGTCGGCCATGCTGCCGGGTAGATACGCCTCGAAGCGCAGACCGCCAGCGCGCGCCTGCTCGCGCAGCGCCTTGGCCTGGTCGCGCAGCGCCTTGGCCTGGTCGCGCTCCGCGTAGTTGTCGGCGAAAGCCTCGTCGTCCTGGTCCTCGCTCATCGCACGGTCTCCAAGCGTCGGTCGCGCAGAATATGCGCCGCCGCGTCAATGATCGTCGCGGCGTCGGGCGACAGGTTCTCGACGGAATCGGCCATGCCGAACAATTCGACCCGGCCACCATGATTGTAGATGCGCCCCGCGACGGTGCCGTGGATGATCGCCCGCGATCCTGGCTCGATGATAAGGTCGCCGGCGATCGTGCCGTGCAGGATCAGCTTGACCCCCTCGCGCAAGGTCGCGCCCTGGGTGATGTGACCATAGACGGCCAAATCCTCCCCGATCGCAAAGGGGCCTTCGATATTCTCATGCACCGCGCGCATTTTCCGTCCTTGGTCTGTGGCTATTTGAGTGTATGATAAAGGACATTATCATATATAGAAGGGCATGTGAATCGGTCTTCGAAACTTGTAGCCTGCACGATAAATGGCCAAGAGCTTGCCACGTGAGGTGGTGCCGGGTTTCGCGATCCATCGGCTGCGCGGCTCGCTCGTTATGCAGCCTCCAGGACATGACAATCAGGACCGGGATTCGATCAACGCCGCGGCAAGTGCCCGGCGCATCATCCAGGCCGCGCCGGAAATGCCCGACAAGCCGACCAGCAGCAAAGCGGACCCAAGCGAAGCCACCGTCAGATTGGTGATGGCGCCGATCAGCAGCGGCCCAAGGCTGCCAGCGATTCCGGTAACCACGAGCGTGAACACGCCGATCGCCCGCCCCTGCACCTCCGACGCCAATACGAGCTGCAAGGGCACCACCATAACCGCTAGGATAGTCGCGGTGAGGAAGGCGAACAGCGCATAGAGCGGCAGGATAAGCCACATCCACGGCATAAGCGGCATAAGCAACGCCACAGGTATCAACAAAGCGACCGATCGGGCCAGCCACGACACCACCTGCCCCAATTCCACAGGCGCCGTCATCCGGCTGATGGTGAAGACCGTGCCCGCGATGCCGGCTATCATGTAAACGGTCCCCGCAAGCGCGCCCGTCGTCACCAGGCTGTAGCCAAGACTACGGATCAGATGAGTAGGAAACCATGCAATGTAGCCGGACAGGAACAGGACGAACATCGCCATGCCGAGCTGATAATTACGCAGGAAGCCGGGGCGGGCGAACAATGCCGCAAACAACGGCCCCCATCGATGGGCAGGGGTGCCCCCGCGAGCCATGGGTGCGCGACTGTCGCGTAGCAGGAACGGCAGGGCAAGCCCAAGGGCCACGCCCGGCATCCCGATCATCAGGAATATCAGCCGCCAGGTATCGGTCCATCCGAAGCGCGCCATAAGCGGCCAGTGAGGCAGGAAATGGCCAACGCCCGCCCCTCCGATCATCGCCACCCCCGCGCCCAGAAACGGTGCCAGCATATAGGTTGCGCTGGCTCTCGCCGTTCTCCCCCGGCCCAGCGAATCGCGGAAGAGCGAGAAAGCCGCCGGTGCTAGGCCCGCCTCGAAGAAGGCGGTGACAGCGCGCAGCAGCACAAGCTCCTCGAAGCTTCGCGCAAGCCCGGACAAGGCCGTTGCCATGCTCCATATGGTGACACATATGGCAGTCAGGTGAACCCGGTTCCAGCGATCGACCAGCCAGCCCATCGGCAAGCCGCCGAGCGAAAAGGCGACGGCGAACACCGCCCCCTGGATCAGGCCGATCTGCGTATCGGTGATGCCTATGTCGCGCTGAATGGCCTCCAGCGTAAGGCCGAACGCCTGCTTGTCCGCCTGTGCAACAATGTAGCAGAGCAGGAAAAGCGGCACCATCCGAACGGCCGTGCCGATGGCGGGAGCGTGGGGATGCGGCGGGGCCTGCGTGGCTATGGCATCGGCCATCAGCTTGCCGCGATCCCGCCATCCACCGGCAGCGGCACGCCCGTGACGAAGGACGCGCGTTCGGAGCAGAGCCACGCAACGGCATCCGCAATCTCCTGGGGTTCCGCAAGCCGTCCCATTGGCCCCCGCATGATACGCGCCGCCCGTTCGGGGTCCTGTATGGCGATCTCCATCATCGGCGTGCGGACCGCGCCGGGGCAGACCGCGTTCACCCGGATATTCTGCCGGGCATATTCAATCGCCGCCGTCTTGGTAAGGCCGATCACCGCATGTTTCGACGCGGAATAGCCCGGCAGGCCAGGTGCTGCCTGAAGGCCCCCGCCGGAGGAAATGTTGACGATCGAGCCGCCGCCGCGGTCGATCATCATCCGAAGCTCCAATCGCATGCACAGCCACAAGCCGCGCACATTCACCGCATAGGTGCGGTCCATGTCGGCTTCGTCGATATCCATGGTCGAGGACATGCGCCCCGGCACGCCCGCAGCATTGACGGCAAGATCGAGGCCACCAAAGTCGCGCCTCGCCAAAGCCTCGACCGCCGCGACATCGTCAGAATTGGATAGGTCCGCGGCAATAAAAGCTGCCCGCGCGCCCAGCGCCCACGCTTCGGCCGTCGCTTCCCGCCCGCCCGCCTCGGATTGATCGACGAGGATCACGGCGGCGCCCCCGCGCGCAAGCGTGAGCGCGCAGCTACGGCCGATGCCGGAGGCCGCTCCCGTGACGAGGGCGATCTTGTTTTCGAACTCGGTCATCTTTTGCGGCCCCTTCAATTAGCTTTAGCTGCCAGACAGCCGGGCAGCAGCTTTTCCATTGCGGGGACAAGCCCGCCCAATTTGTCGGCTGTGCTGCCGTGCAGCAGGATTTCATCGGCGCCGGCCGACAGATATTCGCACAATCTTGCAGCCACCTGCGCGGCCGTGCCGGCGGCCGTGCCCGCCGCCAGCCATTCGGCGGGTATCGCCCGACTGGCTTCCACCAGCTGATCGCGCATCATTTCTTCCGAAACACTGCGATCGCCAAAGCGGGCAAGGCTCGGATGAGCGCGAAGCTGCTCCAGCCCGGCAGGGTCCCACCCATTCACCCCCGCCAGCAGTGGACCCATGGATTTCGATTGCAGATAGGTGACGGCCCGACCGCCCACCACCGCGGCTTCCTCCTCCGGCGGAAGATCGGGAGCGACGACCACATTAGCCACCACGCGCACCGAAGCGGGATCGCGGCCAGCCTCGCGCGCCGCCTCGTGAACGATCGATGCGGACCGGCCGACCGCATCGATCGTGAGCAAGGGATGCAGAAGCACGCCATCACAATGTCGCCCAGCAAAGGCCAGCGCCTTGGGGCCTACCGCAGTGAACATGATCGGCGGCGGCGGCCCGTCATATCGATCGGTGAGCTTCAATCCGTTATAATTTCCCAATATTCCGTCATAATCGATCTGCTCACCTGCCATTAGCGACCTGAATATGCCGATATAATCGCGCAGCCGATCGAAGGTGAGCGCCGGCACGTCATAGCCGTTGAAATAGGCTGGGACCGCCCTTGCCAGCAGCAGGATGAAACGGTTTCCGGTCAGCGCCTGCATCAGGTTCGCAAGGCTTGCAGTGACAATCGGGTGGCGCAAATGGGCATACAGGGTGCCGCCGATGCGCAGGCCGGGAGCCGATGCCGCCAGCATCCCCGAAAGTATGGCGGGCTCCTTCAGCGCGAACCGCTCGGATATCCACACTCCGCCCAAGCCGGCCGACTGTGCCGCCTTTGCTTCCTGCAAGATCCGGCCCGGATCGAGCGTACGCCCAGGCAGCACATAGGCGCTCAATATTTTCGAACTCAATGACGGGACCGCATTTTCAGCCATCGCCCTCTCCCATATGCTGTCTTCCCATCCACTCTTAGCGATTATCGATTATTGACGTCCACTACTAAATGCCATTACCTCCCGTCCGGCTAAGGAGAGATCGTCTAATGATGGAACAGGATGGACAGGCGCTCGCAGCGCTGGCCCTCCCGCGATTGCGTGCGTGGCTGAACGATCCGGCGGCGGAAGTCACCAGCGTCGCCGCAAGCGCCAACGGCTTTTCCGCGCGCACGATCATCGCGACGCTACGATCCGAATCCGGTGCGAGCCAAGAAATCGTGATGCGTTTCGAGCATCCCGGCATGGAAATCTTTCTGGGCACCGATATCGCGGAGCAGGCGCGGGTAGCCAGCGCGCTGGTTCGCCATGATATTCCAGCACCCCGGATTATTGGCGTCGAAACGGATCAAAGCGCTGCGGGCTGCTCCTTCATGGCGATGGAGCGGGCGTCCGGGCGTGGTTTCCCGCAATCGCCCAGCTATCTGGTGGCGGGCTGGGTCAAGGAACTGGCGCCGGAAGCCCGCACCCGCTTGTGGGAAGGCGCGCTGTCGGTCCTTGGCCGCATCGGACGGCTTGATTGGCGCGAAGGCTTCGCCTTTCTCGATCGCCCCGATTACGGCGCGACCGGCCTCGATCAATATCTCGGCTGGCTGCGCGCATGGCGGAACGACGTGCTGGGCAACGACGCTCACGCCATCATCGATGCCGGGCTGGACCATCTGGAAAAGCATCGCCCTGACGACCTGCCCGTCAGCGTGATATGGGGCGATTCCAATCCGGGCAACATGCTGTTCAACGATGATCTGTCGGTGGGCGCGATCCTGGATTTCGAAGCAGCGGCCCTGGGGCCGGCCGAGATCGATCTTGGTTGGTGGCTGTTCCTCGATCGGCGGCGCAGCAGCGGTCTGCCCGAGATGGCGGGCAAGCCGGATCGCGATCAATGTATCGCAATCGTGGAGCGGAGCCTTGGCCGCCCGGTCCAGGCGATCGATTATTTCGAGATCATGGGCGGCGTGCGCATGTCGCTGGTCGTGGCGCGCACCATAAGCCGGCTGAAGGAGCGCGGCGCGCTGCCCGCGGCGAACAATGCCGCCCTCCATAACCCGATCGCCGGGATGCTGGCGCGTTTGCTGGGCCTTCCCGAAGCGGAATCCGGACAGGATTTCCACGAATTCGTCGCCGCCGTATCCAGGCGCTGAACCTCATCCAAGGAGCTATGATGACTGACACCCCTTTCACCGAAGACCAGATGTATGACCGCCTCTTCCGGAAAGCGCGCAGCCATAATGGATGGAGCGATCGGCCGGTGGACGGCGAAACGCTGCGGGCGATCTACGAACTGGCCAAATGGGGCCCGACGGCAGCGAACAGCACCCCCGCCCGCTTCGTCTTCCTCCGATCAGCCCTCGCGAAAGAGCGGCTCAAGCCATCCTTGTCCCCCGGCAATGTCGAAAAGGTGATGCAGGCGCCCTGCACCGTCATCGTGGCTTGGGACAGCCAGTTCTACGAGCTGATGCCGAAGCTGTTCCCCTCGCGCGACATGAAGGCCGCGTTCGTGGGAAGGGATGCGGTGATCGCCGATACGGGAACGCGCAGCTCCACCCTTCAGGGCGCCTATTTCATGATGGCGGCACGCGCGCTGGGCCTCGATTGTGGCCCTATGTCGGGATTTGACAACGCCGCCATGGATGCGGAGTTCTTCCCCGACGGCCGCTGGAAAAGCAATTTCCTCTGCAATATCGGATATGGAAAGCAGGAGGCGCTTTTTCCGCGCAACCCCCGCCTCGATTATGAGGAGGCCTGCCTTGAGCTTTGAAGCTCGGCCGGACCATCCGGCCCTCGCCCATCGCTTCTTCGATGCGATCGCGGCGGGCGAAAGCGAGCTGGTGGCATCGCTTGCGACTGCGGATTGCGTGATCTGGCACAATTACGATCAGCGGGATAAGCCCTTCTCGGAAATGGTGCCGAAGCTCGGCGCGTTCAGGAAGGCGCTTGCGGAATTCGCCTATCAGGATCGCCGCTATTCGCCTCTCCCGGACGGCGCATTGGCCCTCCACACGCTTTACGGCCGCCGCGCCGATGGCGTGCACGCTTTCGTGCCGGTGGCCGTGCGGCTGATAATCGCCGGCGATCTTATCCGGCGGATCGAGGAATATGTCGATCCGGCCGGCCTCGCTCCCCTGATCGCGCCCCGGCCATAAGCCGGGACGCGCGGGAGATTCCTCAGGCAGCCTGTTGCGCTTCGCCCGCGCGGCGGATGACCATGCACTCGCCGCTATCGACATATTCCTCGATGCGCTGGATCAGCCCACGCTCCGAAAAGAAAACCCGCAGCATCACATGCAGCGCTACCGGCTCCTTCAAGGTGGTGCTGCCCCTGCAGATATATTGCGCGATCACGCTACCTCTCGGTGCTTCGAAGATGTCGCGATCCACATACTCGATTTCCGGCATGACCCGGATCATCATCTGTAGCGCCTTGAGCGACGTTTCGACATTCATGTCGACCTGATTATAGCTGTGCCATAAAGTATAGCTCGGCTCCAGCAGCGCCCTATAGGCATCCAGATCACGGTTCGTGATCGCATCCATGAACTTGTGAACCATATCGATGTTCGACACCGCCACTCTCCTTCAGCTTTTCGTCGTGTCGGGCAAATGCCGGACGGCTTCACTCCAATAGTCGAACTCGCTCATTATCAGGGCATGATAGTCCGCGACTTCCTGCGCATGTTCGGGGTGGGTTAGGATAAGCGCCCGATCCGCCGCAACGCCGGCAAGGATAAGCTGGGCGGCGCGCGCCGGGGTCATCACCTTGTCGTCGATGTCGTCGGGAAGATTCGATACCTGCGGGCCTGCCCCAGGCGCAAGCGACGCCGAATTGCGCCGCAAATCGCTCCAGACACGGCCTGGGCACACCACGGACACGCCGATATTGTCCGGTGCCAGGGCCAGACGCATTCCCAGCGAGAGCGGAATGACCGCCATCTTGCTTGCCGCATAGAGGCCGATATGCCAGCCCGGCACCATGAAAAGGCCAGCCATGGAAGATGTGTTGACGATATGGCCGCCACCCGCGCCATTGGCCCGCAGCTTTGGAACAAAAGCCGCCATTCCGTTCGAAATGCCATGGACGTTCACTTCGAACATCCAGCGATAGACTTCTTCGTCCACCTGATCGAGCGGCGTTCCCACCTGCGCGATACCGGCATTGTTCGCGACGAGATGGATCGCGCCGAAGCGCTGCTCCACCGCCGCCGCCGCATCGAACATCGCATGGCGATCCGTCACGTCCAACGGGATCGCCATGATCTCGGCACCCGTATCGCCCAGGCGATGCGCGGCATCCTCGATCGCATCGATGCGCACGTCCGCGATCGCGATACGGCAGCCCTGCTCGGCAAGCGCCCCCGCAAGCCCGTGGCCAATACCGCTGGCCGCCCCCGTGATGAAGGCGGTACGCCCCCCAAAATCCCCGGACGCGAATAAGCGCCGGGAGCCGATATCGGCCATGCCGCTCACTCCTCCGGTGCTATCCGCACGGCAGCGCCGTCCGGCAAGGTCGATATGTCGATCTGGCAGGCGAGCCTGGAATGGTCGCTGCCGTGCTGCAATTGCTCAATCAGCTCAAGCTCGTCGGGGGACGGAGCCCCAAGCGCCGTGTAGCTGTCCCCATCCAGAAGGACATGACAGGTAGCACAGATGCAGAATCCGCCGCATTGGCCGGCGACGTCGAACCCTTCGGCATCGCGCAGCACGTGCATCAACGAACCCGACCCACGCAGTTCGACAGATCGGCGCGTCTCATCGCGATCGATCACCGTAACATGAGTCACTGCTGATCTCTCCAGGCCGCTCGTGTCATCGCAGCACCAAGCCACCGTCCACGCCGATGATCTGGCCGTTGATCCACTCCGCATCATCCGAAAGCAGGAAGCGCACCATCGCCGCAATGTCGCGAGGCTCCCCCAGCCGGGGGCTTGGGGTATCGGCTTCATAGCGGGAATAGAAAGCGACCCGCTCCGGCGGGAAGCTGCCGTCGGGCAACCGGCGGGGAACCAGGCCGGGGACGACCACATTGCAACGAATACCATCCGGTCCCCACCTGGCCGCCACGTGCCGGCACAAGGCATGCAGCGCATATTTAGTCACCGGATAGGCCACGCGCGTGGGGGGGCTATCGAAGGAATCGGAGGAGGAGGTCAGGACCACGCTGCCGCCGGTCTTCAGCATATGCGGCAGCGTATTGCGCACCGCCAGGAGATAGCCGGTCAGATTGACGTCCAGCGATCGCCGCCAGGCCCCAATATCTATCTCCATCAGGTCGCGATCCCGCGACGATGCGACGGGATCGTAGGAATTGACGAACAACCCATCGATCCTGCCGTTGATCGCCGCCGCTTCGCTCACCCCCGCCGCGACGCTCGCTTCGTCGCTGAGATCGATGATGACCGAATGGGCAACGCCTCCGGCATCCCTGATTGCCGTGGCGGCTCGACCGGCGGCAGCAGGATCGATATCGGCGATGACCACGCTGGCCCCGGCACCGGCAAGCGTGGACGCTGCCGGCGCCCCCAGCAGGCCGGCACCGATCACCAGAACGGTCTTTCCATCTAAGGACATCTGCCAGTCTCCCCGGATCAGCGCATACCGCCGAAGCGCAACGTGAACTCCACGCCCACCCGACGTGGCTCGCCATAGACCTTCGCATTGAAGCCGAGCACATTATCGACGGCAATAGCGCCGCTGGCATATTTCTTGTTGAGGATGTTCCGGCCAAATATCGCGAAGGTGCCGTTGATCGCATCCAGATCCAGCGCGACGCGGCCATTCAGCAGGCCATAGGCCGTTTGCGTGACCTGATCGTCAAATTGCGCCTCAGGCGCGAGCACGGTCTTGCTCTGCCAATCATAGCTGAGCTGGGCGGATAATTGCCCGTTGGGCGTGGGCGCGTTCACCTGCACATGGGCCGATGCCATCCACTTCGGCACGCCGAAGCTTTCGTCCGTGCGATCGCCGGTCACGTCGATGAACTTCTTATATTTGGCGTCGGTGTAACTTCCGTTTCCGCCGATCGACAGGTTAGGTGTCAGCTTTGCCTCAACCTCTGCTTCCACGCCATTAATGCGTCCCTTGGCGGCGTTCGTCACGAGCGTCGATGGGGAGGGACGCAGGGTCAGAATGGTGATCGAGCGCTGGATATTCTTATAATCGTCATGGAAAGCGGCAAGATTCACGCGCAGATGACGATCCAGAAGATCCATCTTCACGCCCACTTCATACTCGGTGACGATCTCCGGCGCGAACGGCGCGAACGCCGACAAAACATAAGCGCCGCGCAGATTTTCGCCGCCTGTCCGATATCCACGGGCCACCTTAGCATAGGTGAACAATTCCCGCGAGAAGCGATGGTCCGCGGAAATCAGCCAGGATGGCTTCGAATAGGTATTTGCAAACGTGCGGGGGCATTGCCCCGGACCATTGGCGGGATTTCCGGGGGCGCCGGTCAATTCCCCGGCGGGCACCACGCACATGCCGGTGCTGTCATGGCTGCGCGACGTGAGAACGCGGCGGTCGCTCGAATAACGGATGCCTCCGGTCAGGCGTGTCTCAGGCGCGAGAGTCCACGTCGCCTGTGCGAAAGCCGCGAGCGAGCGATTGATGATCGATCCGTCCGTGATCAGGCTCGCTGGATTGAGCAGGGGAATGGAAACGGATGTCGAAACCTCCCTGCCCGTCTCCCTGCCGTAATAACCGCCCAGCACCCATTGCAGATCACCCATATCTCCGAGCAACTGCACTTCCTGGCTGAAATATTTTTCGCGCGTACGCTGCTCGGCGTTCAGGATTAAGAAGGGCGTTCCGTCATCATCCGTGTTGTTGCCACGTTTGAAATGCTGAAAGCCGGTAAGCGAGCGGAGGGTAAGCGCGTCGCTGAGATGATAGGCCAGATCCAGATTGGCCTCTTCGGACTCATAAGTCGAAAAGGCGCGATAGAGGCTGCCGCTGCGCAACGGATCGCCCCCCACATAGGAAGCGAGCGCTGCGGCACCTGCGGCCCGCTGCGCCGGATCCGCCAGCCCGGCCATGCCATAAAGTTCGGCCACGGCCTCATAGGCGGCAATACACCCGTCGAGGCCGCGCGTGGGGCAGGAACTGGCCGGCGCGAGGCCCGACAGCTTCAGCAACGCGCCGCCGGTGCGCACGCGGGAATAAACGCCGGTGACAATCGCGGTCAGATCGCCGATCTCGGCCTTCACCTTGCCGCGCGCATAGGTCCGGTTCTCGGACGCTATATCGCTGCCCAGGCCATCATGGCCAAGGCCGTCCTGCTCACCATGCTGAACGACAAAACGGCTGGACAGCCCCTCGGCCAGCGGAATGTTGGCGATGGCGGTCCCTTCCCAGAAACCGTGATCCCCGCCCTTGACGGAAACCGAAGCTCCAAGCTGGTCGGTAGGCTGGGCGGAATAGATGCTGAGCGCGCCGCCAGTTGTGTTGCGCCCGTAAAGCGTGCCCTGGGGACCACGCAACACTTCCAGCCGCTCCACGTCCACGAGTGCGCTGCGCATTCCATATGTCCGCGGATGGTAGAAGCCGTCCACATAAAGCCCGACGGAGGGATCGACCGTGAGGATGAAGTCGTTCTGCTTCTGGCCGCGCATCGCGATCGTCAGCCCCGCCGCGTCGATGGCGCTATTTTGCAGGTAAAGATTGGGCACCTTGCCCTGGATATCGAATACGTTAGTGATGCCCGCTTTCACCAGGGCCGCCCCGGTCATGGCCGTAACAGCGATGGGAACGGTCTGGAGATTCTCAGAAACCTTGCGGGCGGTGACGACAATGTCGCCTAGCCCGTTATCCTGGCTCAAGGGGACGGCGGCCTGCGCCGCCGGCTCCGCATCTTGCGCGAAGGCCGGCGCTGCGGCGGATATGAGGGCAATCGCGGCGATCCCGTTCAAGGATGCACGATAAAGGGCTTGAGACATGATTCCTCCTCCACTGGTGTTTTCGATTGTGGGGCGGAAATATCCGCCGGTCCTGAGATAGGGCTTCGCCCGCTTAGCGCGTGAGCATCGGCAACCTGGTAATGGACATTGTCCCGACGCTGCCCGAATAGACCGGCTGAAATTCTGGATCGGCAAGCCGCAGCCCTGGAAAGCGCTCGATCAAACTGGCCAGCCCCATTTGCATGGTCAGTTTGGCGAGGCGAATGCCGATACAATGATGCGGGCCGGTGCCGAACGACATGATCGAGCGCGGCTTGCGCGTGACGTCCAGCCGACGCGGGTCCTCATATTCCGTCGGATCATAATTTGCCGCCTGGGGCGAAACGAATACCGGCATGTCTTTCAGGATACGGGTACCCCCAACCTCGGTATCGCAGGTGGCGAAGCGGGTGAAGGAAAACAGCCCCGGCCCATGCACGCGCACACATTCATCCAGCGCGGACGGAATAAGCTCCGGATTCTGCTTCAGCTTGTCGAACTGATCGGGGTGGCTGCCCAGCACATAAAGCACCGCCCCCAATGCGCCCGCCGTCGAGCCGATCGCAGCCCCGCAGATCGTGTTGATCTGACCGTATAGCTCCTCGTCGCTGAGCTTGCTACCTTCGTCGCGCGCAGTGATGAGATTGCTGATGAAATCCTTGCCGAGCTTGCGGCGGCGTTCCTCGATCACCTCCGCGATCACTTCGCGAACACGCGCCACGGCGTCGGTAAATTCCTTCGGCCGCGTCTCGCCTGGCCGGAACTGCGTGGCCATCGAAATGGAATTATGCATCTGCTCGAACGCGCGTTGCTGATCGTCCGTCAGATTGAAGGTCGCATCCAGCAGCGCACGCATGATGAGCGTGTTGCAGAAATCCGCCATGCCATCGAAAGCGGGGCCGCCCGCCTCTATGGCATCCAGCCGCTCCCGGATAATCTTTTCCACCGCGGGACGGATATTGTTGAGGCCTATGGGCGAGAAAGCCGGGTTCATCAGCCGCCGCACCCTGGAATGGCGCTCGCCGTCCATCTGGAGCACGCTCTCCAGACCACCGAACACGTCGAACACTTCATAGCCGGGCAGTCCGGGAGATTTCATCACGAAACGCTCGGTATCCATGTAAATGGCCCGAACATCAGCGGCACGAACGCACAGCACTCCGGCAATGCCGTTGCGCCGCACATAAAAAGGAGCCATGGTCGCCCATTGGGGCACATATTCCCGAAGCGCGACCTGACGAAAGCCGTCATCGGTCAGATCGTACGGAAAGAAGTCCTCTTCAGACAGACTTTCCTCAATTCTATCGAGATCTTCTTTCAGCATCGCTTCCATCATGCCAGCCCCTCCAAGCCTTTATGCCCGCTTAGCGTTAAGATGCCTCAGACTGGCGCGCGCTGTCAATCGATTGTCGATTTTTTTTGCAAGCTGCCCGCTAATTGCCTACAACAAGCCATTGCATAGGCCGGATCATCCCGGCCTTCGAGAGGAGCGATGCAAGATGGCAACCGATGAAAATGGCGCGCGCAACATGCGGGCCTGGGGTGAATTACAGGAGGTCCTGAACCGCGGCGACTTCGATTCGATGGACCGTTTCTTCCACCCCGACTTTGAATATAGCAATCCATCGCGACCGGACCTGACGGGCTACGCCGCATGGAAGCAATCACCCATATCGAGCTACCGCACCTTTCAGCCATCCCATTATTCGGTCGTTCGAATGATTGCCGACGGCGATGACGTCTGGGCGCATTGCCGGCAGACGGGAACGCATAGCGACGGCAATTATATGGGGCTGGATGCCAGCGGCCGCAGCTTCGATATCGAATGGTTCTCGATCATCAGCTTTCGCGACGGAAAAATCGTCAAGATATTCAGCATCGCCGATGTATTGGGCAAGTTCGTGCAGCTGGGCGTGCTGGATGCCAAGCTGAAGCCCACCGCGGCCTATGAACGCGCCTGAGAAAAGTATCGAACATTAAGGGACGCGCCATGACTACCGATATGCCCACGCCCCAGTCATCTTATTGGGATACTGTGGACGAACCGCCGTTCGACTTCTACGATGAGATTCAATCGCTCGGCGGCATCGCCTGGGATGAACGCATGCGGAGCTGGATCGTCACCAGCTACAAACTGGCGCAGGAGGTGCTGAAAGACGACGTGCTTTTCCAGCATCCCTACATGTCGATGCAGGCCGGTACCGATTATATGAAGATCCGCTCCGACAATCCGCGCTCTTCCATGTTTCTGAAAGGCGAGAAGCATCGCGCCTTTCATAAATGGTGGCTGGTCGAATTATTGTCGCCCAAGGTCGTCAAGGGTTACCGGACGAGTATCGTGGACCCTTGGGTGGACCATCTTATCGAAGGGCTGGAAGGGCGTACCCACTTCGATATCGTCAGGGATTTTGCCGAGCGGGTGCCGATGGGCATCTTTGCACAATTGCTGGATCTGCCTCGCCGCGATCATGAATATCTGGATCACGTCAAGGCGCTGAACGATGCGATCGGCCGTTTCGCCAGCGTCGCCAACGCCCTGAAGCTGGAGGGCGAGGCATCCACCGAAGCACGCCGAACCGTCGAGGAGGCGATCACGGCGGCGGAGGAACTGAACTCAATCCTGCAACCCTTGGTGGAAGCCCGCAAGGGCGGCGAAGGCGAAGACTTCATCAGCCAGCTTTGGCGCGGCGGCCACAAGGTGTTCGAGGATTGGAACGAACTCGACACGCTTGACGCATGCCGCCGCCTGCTCTTCGCTGGCGTCGATACGACTACACACGCGATCAGCAACGCATTCCACATGCTACTGACCGACGATTCCCTGCTCGCGTGCGTGAGAGACGATAATGCACAATGGATTGACCGATTCGTCGAGGAAGTGCTGCGCCTGAACGGCAGCGTGCAGTTCCGCCCCCGGCGCGCCAGCGGGGTGGCGGAGCTTGGCGGAAAGACAATCCAGGAGGGAGATATGCTGACGGTGGCGATCATTGGAGCAAACCGGGACCCCACCCATTATGGTTGCCCCCATTCTGTGGACCTGGAACGCGCCCGACCGCACGATCATCTGGCCTTCGCCTATGGCCCGCGCACCTGCCTCGGCGCGCATCTTGCGCGCGCGGAGATAGCCAGCGCCGTATCCCGGATGCTGGCGCGCTATCCCGGCATCTGCCTGGACAGCAGCCGCCCCGCACCAACGTTCGACGGCTTCCTGATGCGATCGTGGCGGCCGCTACATGTGCTCACCGCCTGACTGGGCCGGGGTCTAAAGCACGCCCATTTCGCGCAACACAGTCTCGGCCACGCGAAACCCGTCCGCCGCCGCGGGCAAGCCGCAATAAGCGATCGTCTGATAGAGCACCTCGCTTATCTCCTGGACGCTCGCGCCATTGTTCACGGCGGACCGGACATGGGCTGCCACTTGCGTCGGCCGGTTCAACGCGATCAGTGTGGAAATGAGGATCAGGCTCCGCGTTTTGCGTTCAAGACCTGGGCGCATCCACACGTCACCGAAGCAATTTTCGTCTATGAAATCCCGAAGAGGCCGATTGAAATCTGTTATGGATGCCTGCCTTGCTTCGACATAGGCTTCGCCCATGACTTCGGCCAGCACCGCACGGCCATCTTCACCTTTTTGAGACATCGATATTTTCCTTTCCTGAATATTCGACAAGTGGTTTAAGGGATAAGATTATGAGCATTGCGACCGTCGGCCTGCTGGGATTGGGCAATATGGGAGCGGCGCTTGGCGAGCGGCTGCTCGATACCGGGATCGAAGTGCTGGCCTATGATTTGAATGCCGAAGCAGCGGCACGATTGGCCGGCCACGGAGCCGTTATCGCCGTTTCGGCGCGTCAAGTGGCGGACCAGGCGGCCGTAGTGATCGCCTCCCTGCCCTCCGTCGCGGCCAGCCATGCGGTGGCGGCAGAAGTCGCGGGTGGATCGTCGGTCCGCCACTATGTCGAGACGTCCACCATCGGGCCGGATGCCGCTCGCGAGATCGGCGGCATGATGCAAAGGAACGGTATCTGCTTCATAGACGCGGCGGTATCGGGCGGCGCGCCGGTCGCGCGAAAGGGGGAACTCGCGATGATGCTGGCGGGCGACGATGCGTCCCTGGCAGCGGTGCGCCCCCTTCTCTCCAGGCTTTCGGCATCGATGTTCGAAATCGGCACCGAACCCGGCCAGGCTCAGCTCATGAAGCTGGTAAACAATATCGTGACCGCCGCAAACATGGCGAGCGCGTTCGAAGCTCTTATCCTCGGCACGCGCCTGGGGCTGAACCCGGCTATGGTCGTCGACGTGCTGAACGCCGGCAGCGCGCGCAGCATGGCCCTGGTGGAGCGCCGCGCAAATGCCATCCTCAGCGGAAGATTCGATAGCGGCCCGAAGATCGCGCTGCTGCAAAAGGACGTCCAACTGGCGCTCGACGCGGCGTCTGCCGCCGGCTTCCCGCTGGAGGCGATCCCTACCCTTCACGGTGCGGCTGAACTGTGGGCGGACGCAGACAAAGCAGGTATGGCAGGCCAAGATGTCTCCGCCTTAATTCGTATAGTGGAAGACAAGGCCGGAGTCGTGGCGCGGGCGGCTGACTGAACTTGCCGGCGCTAGAAGGCCCCGTCAGCCTCCTCAACCGATTCTTCTTCCTCCTGGTCGCCCCAGAAGGCCATATGGTCCGCATCCTCTTGCAAGGCATCGAGGAAACGCCGGGCATTGCGCCGAAATTGCAGGATCATCAGCTCGACCGCCCTGTCGGCGTTCCGAAGGAGCGCCGCCTCGGTGATCTCGACATAGCCCGCGTTGATCTCGTCAAGTTCCGGCCCGCGCGGAACGCATAATTGGCGATAGCGCTCGGCCTGCAAATTGCAGGTGTCGCGCATCTTCAGCATCCACGGATTGTCACAGGCCGAAATCAGCGCCTGATGAAAGTCATGATGGTCGGCAAGAAACTGGCGGTTGAGCTGGGCGCCGGCGCCAACCAGCTTCATTGCGCTAGCAATCACCTTGTCCCCAGCCTTGCGTACCCGCTGTTCCCACGCCTTGTCGCCCCGCGCCACAGACTGGCGTATGCAGATACTGTCTATGGCAATCGCGGCCTCCACCAGATCGCTCAGATCGCACGGTGAAAGCGGCGTCGCGCGAAAGCCCCTTTGAGGGTCTGCCTCGACCAGGCCTTCGGCACTCAATCGGGACAAGGCCTCCCGAATACCCGACAGGCTGACATTGAAACGGGCGCTCAGTTCGTTCGTTCGCAGACGCGCGCCTGGCTTCAGCTTGCATTGCAGAAGTTCAGCCTTGATCTGGCGGTAAGTATGCTCGGTGATGCTTCGTGCGGGCTTCATACCCGCTCTTATAACAGACCTGAGCTTCGGTCCAGAGCAGATTATCGATAATCGTTGACAATGTTTGCGCACTGCTGGCAGAGCCATATCCGCAAGTAGGAATCGTGGAGTTTTCTAACAGATGTCGACGGAGAGAACCGATCAATCTGCGGAGTGGCGTGTCGCTGCCCTTTCGGAATTTCTGCCTGTCGACAAGCCTCTGGCGATCAAACGTGGAAGCACGGAGTATGTGCTGTATCGCGACCAGGAGGGCGTTCCGCACGCACTGGAGGATTCCTGCGCGCATCGCCGCGCACCGCTTTCGCTCGGCTGCGTTACGCCGGCTGGATTGATCGAATGCCCCTATCATGGCTGGCGCTATGACGGGACGGGCGCTTGCAAGGCCATCCCCAATCTCTCCAGTCGCGAGCGCGTGCCCCGCACCTATCGCGTCGCCGCTTTCGCCGTGCATGAGGAAGACGGATTCATCCAACTCTGCACAAGCGGCATGGAACCGGCTACTCCCCCCGTCCACCTGGGACTTACGGACATGCCGGAGCGGTGGTTCGGCGAACAGTTGATCGCATATCCGTATTCGGAATTTATCGACATGTTGCTGGATGCACCCGGCTCCATCCTGGATATTCGCGGCCTTGCGCCGTGCGACGACCACCGCTTCGGCGATCCTGTGATCGTGGATGATGAAATCAGGGTGACCTATGGCGCAGCGCCGCATGGAATCGTCCGCCCAGGGCGTATCATAGCCGATTTTCCCTATAGCCTGGGCCTTGCGGTGCGCCGGGACGGTCGCCTGGCCGTTGTGAAGCTGTTCGACGAGGCCCAGTTGCTGCTTGCCGAACTGGTTATCGCCGCCAGCCCGATCGAGCGCGCGCTCACCGACGTCAAATGGCGGGGCTCGGCGCTTGCGACCGGCAAGGGAGCCTTCCTGATAACCGTCAAGAACCGGCTCGATCCAGCGGCCATATTGGTGGCGAAGGATTATTGCTCGCGTTTGCGAAAGGAAAATGCGGTAAAGTTCACCGAGGGAGAATATGCATGAATATCCTCGAACAGGCTGCGGACGCCGGTGCCGATTCCGCCCTCCGGTCCCTGCCGGACTGGCGGCCCGGCGATCATGTGCTGCGTGACGCATGGTTTCCCGTGGCGCACACTGCGGATGCGCGCCGGAAGCCGGTCCTTCGATTGGTCCACTCCCTTCCCTATTATATCTGGTTGACGGACGATGGCTGGCGGGCGGAAAGCCACCACCCCGCCAACCGCACTTCGAAGGACAGGATATTCTCCTATCCGATCGTCGAGCGTTACGGCCATGTCTGGGTCTGGTATGGCGAGAATGACAATGCCGATCCGGACTTGATCCCCGATGTGCCTTTCCTCCGTCGTGACCGGCCGCAGCCCGCGCATGCGCGCGGCGTCAATTTTTTCCATTGCACCTATGAACTCGTGCTGGAAAATATCCTGGACCTCACGCACATAGATTTCGTGCACGGCAGCATGACAGGTGCCGCCGAACATGCGGAAGAAGATAATGTGACTTTCCAATCGACATCGGAAACGGTGACGATGATCCGCACCGTCAAAGGGCGCCTGACGTCACGGTTCCAGCGCGAAGTCCTGGGCGTGGAGGAGAAGTTCCAGGATCAGACCGTATTCACGCATATCTTCATTCGTAGCGGCGTCTGCTTCCTGCATTCCCATTACTCGACCGCACCGTCGATCCCGCTGATGCAGTCGAACACGCCCGAATCGAGAACGCTGACACGCGCCAATTTCGCATTCGGCATCGAGCAGACGGACAATCTTCAGTTTCGCAGGGCCTGGCCCGCGACCGCGCCGATCATCGCGGGGCAGGACGAATCCGTGCTCAACCCGCAGAATCCACGCTATTTCGGCCGCCCGCCGCGTCGTGACCGCAGCACCCGCTTCGATAGCGCGGGCCTGCACTATCGCGAGCGGCAAGCTGAGCTTGTCGCTCGCCAGAAGCAGGGGGATTTCGGCTATGGGCGCGATTATCGCGAGGGCACCGATATCGCCTCGATCCTCAAGGTAAAGCGGATGGATTGATCCCGGCAAAGCCGGGCGGCCTACTTCGCTGCCCAGCCGCCGTCCACGGGCATGTTGTGCCCGGTTACCATCCCGGCATCGTCCGAACAGAGCCATGCGATCGCAGCCGCCTGTTCGCTCGTCTCGATCGCCCGCTTGATCGCCTGCCGCTCTACCATCCGGGAGATCTGCGCCGCTGCCGCCTCCGGGCCACGCTTGTAATAAGCGCGCGTCGGCGTCACGCCGGGGGCGATGCAGTTCACCCTGATGCCACGATCAGCATAAGTGACGGCGGCGAATTTGGTGAGCTGGATGATCCCGGCCTTTGCCGAGGAATAAGCCGGGCCGGATTCCGGCACATAAAGCATCCCGGCCAGCGAGCTGACATTGGCTATGGCGCCGCCACCATGCTCGATCATGTGGGCGATTTCATGCTTCAGGCAGATGAACGCGCTGCGGATGGTGATGCTGAAGGTGGCATCCCACCCCTCGACGCTCTTGAGGTGCATCTCCGGCCCGTTGGCGTCACCCCTGGAATCGCCGACCACATTGGCGGCGAGATGCAGGTCGCCGAAAGTCTCCACCGTCTTCGCAACCAGGCGGACGACATCCTCTTCCCTGGTGACGTCGGCCTGAACGAACGCGGCGGTGGCGCCGCCTTTGCGCAACTCCTCGGCCATCGCCTCCCCGCCATCGACGTCGACATCCGACAGCATCACTCGCGCGCCTCCCTCGGCAAAGGCGCGCGCGGTGGCGGCACCTATGCCGGCGGCGGCGGCGGTGACGAGCGCCACCTTTCCATCAAAGCGACCCGTCATTTCTTATCTCCCGATTTTCGCGCAAGCGTGGTCAAGCGACCTCGATCCGCCACTCCGATATCTTCCAGTCGCCCGCCCGCCTGACGAATCTTGCGTGGTAGATCCCCCGCGCCCCGATCAGCCGGTCCGGCCCGACAGCGATGAAATTGGCTATGCCGCGCGCATCACCGCCGTCCACATCGATCCTCAGGTTCGCAATCATATGGAAGGCCGGCGGCATCTCGCGGCCTGCGAACCAGTCGTGCAGGGCGACAGGCCCCTGCGCTTGTTCCTCATCGTTGAGGATCAGCACCCCGTCTTCGGCAAACAGGGAGACCCAGGCCGCCACGTTCCGCGCGTCCGCCTCCAGGCTGTAGGAGGCGACGAGATTGCGGATGGCTTCGCTGTCGCTCATCGGCGCGGCCCTTAAAAACGGAAGGTCGCGCGGGCGCCATAAGTGCGCGGCGCGCCAGGCGTGACCGAAGCGAAACCGAGCGCCGGTAGCTGGAGCATATAGATGTTATAATATTTGTTGGTGAGGTTCTTTACGAAACCGGAAACTTCCAGCCCCTTGATAGCCGCGACATCCAGCGACACCTGCGCGTTGGCAAGGCCATAGCCGTGCTGGTAGAAAGTGTCCTGAGGCGCGAAATAGAATTTGGTGCGATAGGAATAATCACCGCCGATGCGGAACTCGCCAAGCCCGGTATCGAACGCATATTGCCCGCCGATGCTGACATTATATTTCGATACTTCGATAAAGGGTTCGTTGCTGCGATCGGTGAACGGCGCGGCCGTATCCCGATAATTGTCATAGACCGGCTTCAGATAACCGCCCGACACGGTAATCCGAAGCCCACCATATTGCGCGGTGAACTCGTTTTCGATGCCGAAGATATGCGCTTTCTTGGCATTGGTGGTGAAATTGGCCGATGGATTCGGCCCGGCCGGCGTCGCCACCTGCAAGGTACGCTGCATGTCCCTATAGTCGGAGTAGAAGACAGCCAGATTGTTGCGCAGATGATGATCGAGGAAATCCGCCTTCAGGCCGATCTCATAATCGGTGAGTTTTTCCGGTTTGAACGGCGCGAAAGAGTCCGGCACCGTGGTCGATCGGATGTTGAATCCACCCGCCTTATAAGACCGTCCGGTACGGACATAGACCAATATTCCCCGCGAGAGCTGCTGGTCGATACCGAAAGTATAGGACAGATAGCCGAAATTCTTCTTGAGCGTCGCCTTGCACAGCGCAGGATCGTCCCGCACCTCGACGGCGAGGCTGCACGTTTGCGCGATCACCGGCCCATCGAAAACGGCGGACTGGGTGCCGCCGTTGCGGCTGATAAGTTCCCGCTCGTCCCGCGTATAGCGCAGGCCGGCGGTTACGCGGGTATTTTCGAACACCCTGTACGTCGCCTGGGCATAAGCCGCATAGGAACTATTCTTGACCTGGCCATCGGTAACGGCGCGCGTATAGGGCGGCGGCGCAAGCCCGATCAGATAGTCGTTGCGCGTTACGTCCCGCGCCCGTTCGGTGAAATAAAACAGGCCGGCAGTATAGGTAAGGCGCTTGTCGAATGCCGATCCGTTGGCTTGCAGTTCCTGCGAGAATTGGTGCTGCTTCAGATTTACGCTGTTCGCCTCGGCGATCACGTAAGGCGTGCCGTCATAATCGAAGGCGCCGTCGCGCCGCAGCTCCCGATAGGCGGTGATCGACTTCAATTCGACATCGCCCAGGTCCCAGCTCAGCGTCGCGGATGTCCCCCACAGGCGGGCATGATAGCGATTGTCCAGCCCGCTATCGTTGGAATAGGGATCTCCACCGACGTAGGAATCGACGCTTCGGCCGCCTGCGACGCCGGGCTGGGCTGCCGGCAGCAGGGTCAGCGCGGCGCCCGGCGTCACCGATGTCAGCTTGAAGGCCGCGCCATTGCCGGTGATGTCGCTCAAATCGCCCGACAGCAATAATGTCACATTGTCGGTCGGCTGCCATTTCACCTTCAGGCGAGCAACGTCCGTATTATTGTCCAACAGGCGCTGCCCGTTATAATCGTCGTGAAAATAGCCGCCATTCTTCTGGTGCTGAAACGCGCCGCGAATTTCCAGCCTGTCGTTGATCGGCACATTCAGCGCGCCGCTCAGATCGAAGCTGTCGTAATTACTTACCTGCCCGGAAACGAACCCTTCGAGGCTATCACTGGGATTCTTGGAAACGATGCTGATCGCGCCGCCGGTGGTATTGCGGCCAAACAGCGTGCCCTGAGGCCCGCGCAGCACCTCGATCCGGTCGAGATCCAGCGTCGTCAATGCGCTGCCATTACCGCGCCCCAGATATACGCCATCGAGATAGACGCCGATCGCCGGGTCGTTCGTGGCCACCAGATCGGTCTGCACCTGGCCGCGCATCTGGATCGTGATCGACGATGCGTCACCGGGATAGGTGGCGATATTGATGTTCGGAGCGGAATATTGAACGTCCGTCAGATTGGCGATCTGGCGGCGCGCGAGTTCCGCACCGGACAGGGCCGTGATCGCGATCGGCGTGCGTTGCGCGGATTCCTCGGTGCGGCGCGCGGTGACTATGATATCCTGCAAGCCACCCGCCTGCCCGTCATTAGCCTGCTCGCCGGCCGACGACGCCGCGGCAGCGCCCCCCCCGGCAAGCTGGGCGGCCGCCGGCCACGCAGCCAGCGCCATTCCGGCCAACAACGCGGCGCGCAGGGCACGACGCTTCTTGATACGAGCGATAGTCAACATTTGCCTCTCCCTTTTCGGCCGAGCCGCTCGTGCGGCGGCCTCGGTCGGTCCCTGTGTTTTCAGTCGATATTTCAGTCGATTCGCATCGGCAGCGATGCGATGGTCAGCGTCCCGACATTACCGCCATAGGTCGGGCGGAAATCCGGGTCGGCGAGGCGGATATTCGGAAATCGCTCGATGATCGCGCGCATGCCGATCCGCATCGTCATCTTCGCGAGCAGGATGCCGATGCAGTGATGATTGCCCGCGCCGAAGGTAAGCGGCCTGGGCTTTCGCCTTATGTCCAGCCGCTCCGGCTCGACATAAACCTCAGGATCGAAATTCGCCGATTGGGGTGAGGCGAGCACGAGCATGTTCGCCGGAACGCGCACACCCTCTATCTCGGTATCCACCGCGGCAAATCGCGGAAAGAAGAAAAAGCCGGGGCAATGCATCCGCAGACATTCTTCGAGCGCGTCGTCTATCAGCGACGGGTCCTGCTTGATCTTCTGGAATTCGGCTGGATTTCGGCCGAGCAGATAAAGAGCCGCGGCAAGGCTGGTAGCGGTCGAACCGAGCGCCGCGCCGCAGATGGTATTGATCTGGCCATATAGTTCGGAATCGTCGAGCTTGCTGCCTTCATCCCTGGCGCTGATAAGCTTGCTGATAAAATCGTCGCGGGGGGAGCGGCGCCGTTCCTCGATCAGATCGGCGATGACGAGACGAACGGCCTCGATCGCCTCGGTATATTCCTGGGGGCGCGCCTGCCCCGGCCGGAAGTTCATGGCGAATATAGCCCGATGGACCCGCTCGAAGGCTTTTTGCTGGGCGGGATCAAGCTCGAAGGTCGCGTCCAGCAGCGATCGGACGATGAGATGGTCGCACAGATCGTGCATCGCGTCGAATTCGGGGCCCGCCGCCTCGATCACATCGAGCCTCTCGGCGACGATACGCTCTACGGCCGGGCGGATGGCCGGAAGCGATACGGGCGAGAAGGCCGGGTTCATCAGCCGCCGCACCCGGCTGTGCCGCTCCCCGTCCATCTGGAGCACGCTTTCGAGGCCGCCGAAAATGTCGAACGCCTCATAACCCGGCAGGGATGGCGCCTTCATCACGAAGCGCGACGGGTCCAGCATCACTTCCATGACATCGCGCGCGCGGGTGCAGACGATTGCGGGTATTCCCAGCCTCCGCGCATAGAATGGCGGTCGCGTGGACCATTCCAGGGCATAACGGTCCACCGCCTGCTGTCGGAATCGCTCATCGCCAAGATCGAGATCAAAGAAATTTTCAGGAGCAATTAGTTGCTCAATTTCAGCTAGGCTGGCCATCACCCTCTCTATTATCGATTATCTATGTTGTGTAGCCCGGCATAATAAGGGTGTCAAGCAACCGCGCGGCCGGGCGAGAGATCGCATCGCAGGGAGCGGCTCGCTATCCAGAAATGCAGCGCGCCCCACAGGAGGAAGATCGACAGTGCCAGCAATGACAAGCGCAATCCTTCTCCCGACGCGTCGGTGCAGATGGATGCAAAGCCGGCCGGCCCGTCAGCGCCGCACAGCCGGCCATAAGCCATCCCGTTCGTCCGCATCGAAAAGCTCAATTTCGTAAAGCAGTCCGCCGCGAAGCCGACTAGCGTCGCGCCTAGGCCGAGGCTTATGAGGTGGTTGCAGGCCCCGTTGAGGGCCGCCGTAGTGCCCCGCATCCTTGGAGGCACGAGACCCTGGATCGTCGCCGCGATCGTGGGAGCGAAGGCCGAAGCCACAGCCGAGGGCACGAAGAGCAGGATGCTCGTTACCAGCCAATTGCCCTGGAACAGAGAAGCGAGATATAAAGGGAAAGCCACCAGCATCGCGATTGCCGGCGTCCAGCCATACCAGCGCACATCGCGCCCACCGAGGCGATCGGAAATCAAGCCCCCCGCCAATATCCCGATTGCCAGCGAGGCGCCGGTGACGGTCCCCACCACCAGTCCGGCAAGGGCATAGCTGAGCCCGAAATTCCGGGTCAGATAGGGAAACAGGAACAAAGCGATGGCATAAGCCACGATCTGTACCATGCCGCCGCCCAGCGTCAGGTTCACGAATGTGCTATTTTTCCACAGCGTCCGGAAAACATGCCCCATCGAAGGAGGCGCTTCGGTGTCGGCTCCCACCATCCCGTCGGAAAGGCCGCGCGGGGGTTCACGCAGCATCTGGCGTATAACGAATGCCATGATCAGGCCCGGCAGACCGATCACGATGAAGGCGGTGTGCCATCCATATCGGCCCGCGATCCAGCCGCCCGCTATTGCGCCGATGGTGCCGCCAAGCGGCAGCCCAAGGACGATTATCGAATAAGCAGACGCCCTGCGGTTGGCCGGAAAATAATCGGACAGCAGCGAAAGCACCGCCGGTATGAAAGCGCCCTCGCCTACGCCTACCGCCGCGCGACATAGCGCAAGCTGCCAAAAATTATGGGTAAACCCACAGGCGATCGTCGCTATCGACCAGAGGCCGATCGCCATCCACATGATCGACACCCGACTATAGCGCTCCACCAGCCGCCCTATCGGAAAGCTCGCCAGCACATAGAGTATGGTGAATGCCGTGCCGCCGAGCATCCCCAGCTGAGTATCGCTCAGCCGAAGCTCATGCTTGATCGCTTCCCCCAATACGGAGATGGTCATACGATCGGCGTAATTCACCATATATACGAGGAGCAGCAGCGTGAGCAGCCTACGCCTGCTGAGTTTTTCAAACTGGTCCGAGCGGCGGCAATCGGCAAGCTGCATATCTTCTCTCCCCACCACCCCTATAGCGATTATCGATATATAGGGAATGCCAAGATTTTCTGACCGATCTGAAACGGAGGGATTCCCAACCGGTTGAAATCTGATTCACGATGCTGGCTGGGTTTGGAGGCCGGCACAGGATGGGGTAGCCACTTCGATGGATTTGCGGTCTCGGTTGATCAACCGTCGCTAAAGGCTTGCAGGGCGCGCCACCACCCAAGGCCGTGACCTCTTGAAAAGGAGCATAAGGGCCGGGTGGCCTTGGATATACGCGTCCGCTCACGTCTCCGCAGGCGCGGCCTGCTTAGGTGAAAAAGTTTAAGAAATCTATCGAAACGGCCAACCGCTACGCGCGGAGACGGGGCGTTTTAAACAACTTCGTTATGCTCCGCGCCCCGCTACCGGCTGATAGGACACTCCAATCCGGCGTTTGGCGGTGCCGCGCCGATCCGGTCCCAGCGGGTCTCGACCACGATCATCCCGAACAGGTCGATGCTGGCAACGATGCTGTAGCGCCGCCGGATCGAGCGCCACCAGCTCAACGGGATCGGGAATTGCGCCATTCATGGCGCAAAGCCTACAAAATTAGTCGTTCGAAGTCCGGCAACTTATCTGACGAGATTGATTCAGCGATCCGATGATTTGGGCTCGGCTTTCACAGTGATCGTGCACCGCACCGGCTTTTTGGCTTTCTCGGCCCGCTCGCGGCACGCCTGCACCGCCTCGCGGTTGCCATCGGCGAGCGGGGCCGCCGCGACGATCAAGCCCCAGCTCTCCGGCGCGGCTGTCTGCATTAACCGTTGCCCCGCATCCCAGGCCGACTTTTCGCCAAGCGTCCGCGTCGCCATGCTCTCGGGCCAAAGCCAGCTCGCCGGCATCATCCGGGCGATCGGGCCGGCGAGCAGCGCATAGAGCAACAGCCCCAGCACCAGGCCGCCGCCCCCGGCGATGGCGAGCCAGCGATTTTGCACATCGCCCCTACGCGCCGATGCGACCATATCGGACAAGTCGCGCGCCGCGCTCCGCAACACCGTGTCGGTCGCCTGCACCTGGGCGCGCAGCTCGCGGGTCGCCTCGGCGACGGAAGCGTTTAAACGACCCCCCATATTCTCCGGGGTGAGCGTCATGGCGGGGCTTTTCCGCACACCGTCGATCTGCTGCGCCAAGATACCCAGCACCTTTTCGGTGCGCTCTAGCGTCGGCTCATAGTCGGGAATGTCGATGGACTCGCGCGCCGTGGTCAGCGCCTCGACCGCATGGCGCAGCAACGACACCTCGCCGCGCAACCGCTCGAACGCCAGCGCCGGGTCGTCGCGCTCCTGGCTATCCTCGTCCATCCTTCTGTTCTCCTTACCGGCTCGTCCTATCGACTAAGGCCGCGATCACGGCCAATCCCCAAATCCTGCGTCAACTGGCGGCCTAAATCGCCCCGCCCCATGTCGCGGCTGCGGCTCATGCCGATCTCAAGCCCCAGCTCGCGCACGCGGCCGCGCAGGATCGATTCCACCTGGGGATCGCGCTCAAGGCTTTTCGCCATGCCCGCCATTTCCTTGCCCGCCTTCTCGCGCCCCGCCATGTCGCCGGCGCGATAGAGGCGGTCGCGGTCCTGGCGCAGCTCCTGCCAGCGTTCCACGAACCGATCGGCGCGCAGGGCAGGATCGGCGCGCACGCGCGCCTCATGCCGCATAGCCTCGACCATCGGCCCGCTGCGCCCCGCCGCCGCCTCGGCCGAACGCGATGCCCGCTCGACCGCGCGCGTGAAAGCGCGGTTCTCGCCGCGATCGGCCCGCGCCGGGGCAGGCTTCGCCGGCTCGGCCGACAGCTTCAAGCCGTCGAACATGCCGCGCCGCGGCGTCTGTTCGGCCGCGGGCGTGCGCTCGATCGGCCGCGGCGTGAAGCCCGCGAACATGCCCCGTTCCGACGCTGCGGAAGATCCTCGCTCTGTGGGCGAGATCTCCGCGCGCGGATCTCGCCCTGGCTCGCGGGGCGCATCCGGCAATCGGATCTCGCCCGCAAGCCCCCGCCGATCGGCGAACACACGAATCTCGGCGTCACGATCGCGACTATCGGGGGCGCGGCCATAGTCGGACGCCATATCCTTCGCCCGCTCGCGCGACAGCGTGCGGACAAGCCGGCGCTCGTCGGCGAAGTCGTCACGGCCGTAATGGAGCTGCACCCCGTCACGGTGCCGCGACAGCGCCACATAAGCCGAATGGCGGTCCATGCCGGGGGTCGCCAGCACATGCGCCCGATCGACCGTCACACCCTGCGATTTATGGATGGTCGCCGCATAGCCATTATCGACATGGGCATAATCTTTCAGGTCGAACGCGACCGATCGGCCATCGTCCAGCTTCACCGCCATGCGCTCGGGCGATACCTGCTCGACCTTCCCCAGCGTGCCGTTCTTCACCCCAAGGCCGCGCTCGTTTTTCAGGAACATGATGCGGTCGCCGGTCGCGAACTCGCGCGCGCCCCGCTCGGCCGACACCCGCACATCGTCCCCCAGCTCGCCGCTGGCGCGCATCCGATCGCGCGCGGCCAGGTTCAAATCGCGCACCTCGGCATTGGTGTGGGTGAGGATGATCCGCGACTGATCCGGCGCGGCGATGCGCTCGGCATCCCAGCGGTCCACCAGGTCCGCGCGCGCCGCCTCGCGCGTCTCGGCCGCCGTGACCATGCCGTGCCGCTCATAGGCGTGGACGGCCTCGCCGGTGCGGCCCGTCGCCAGCGCCTTCGTGGCGTCGCGCTGCCAGTCCTCATGCTGGCGGCGTATGGCGGTGATCTCGGCCGCGCCGTGCCGCTCCGCGAGGCTGCGGAACGCCGCGCCGGCCTCGATCGCCTGCAACTGCTCCGGGTCGCCGACAAGAACGACCTTCGCGCCCGCCTGTTCGGCCGCCGACAACACGCGCTCCATCTGGCGCGTGCCGATCATGCCGGCCTCGTCTATCACCAGCACGTCGCGATTGGTCAGCAGCTCGCGGCCCTGGTCCCACTGATATTCAAGGCTGGCGATCGTCCGCGACGCAATGCCGGACCCGCCTTCCAGATTCTCGGCCGCGATCCCCGACAGGGCCGCGCCGCGCACCTGATAGCCCTGATGCTCCCACGCCTCGCGCGCCACCCCCAGCATCGCCGACTTGCCGGTGCCGGCATAGCCGACGACTATGGAAAGATCGCTCTTGCCTGCTATATGCTCCAAAGCGGCCTGCTGCTCACCCCCCAGCACCAGGCCCCCACTCCCGGCGGTGTCCAGCTCCCTTGATAGCGACGCTGCCGGGAGACCATGCCCCTCCCTTGCGCCAAGCCGATCGGCGGCCCGTTCAAGCCGCCGCTCGGTGTCGATCATGTCGCGCGAGGTAAAGCGGTCCTCGCCGCGCCCGTCCTTCCCCAGCGCCACCAATTCAGGGCTGGACCGCACCGCGCTCATGGCCTGATCGAACTGATCCTTGCCGTCGCTGTGCCGGTGGACGAACATCGCCAGGTCGCGCGTGGTGAACGTCGCCTGTTGGCGCGTGATGCCGTCGAGCGCGATGCCCGGATTGGCGATGATCTTCTCGCCATTCTCGCGCGCGATCCGCGCATGATCCTCGATCCGCTCGGCCTCAAGCCCCTGTTCGGGACGCCGCATCGCCGCCGGCCCGATCTTGTGCTGCGGCTCCAGGTCGATGCCCTGCGCCGCCAGGGTCCGGTGATCGATGCGGGCATCAATATCCAGCTCGGCCAGGCGCTCGTTGACATGATCGGCCCACGCCTCCCGCCACCCCTGCAAAAGCTGCGTGCTGTTCCACTCGCGGACCTTCTTCCCGAACCCCTCCCCGTCCACCTCGCGCATCGACAACATGACATGCGCGTGGGGCTTGGGCTGGCCGTCCTTACCCATATCCCAATGCACGTTCATGTCCGCGACCATGCCGCGTTCGACAAACTGCTTTTCGACAAACTCGCGGGCGAGCTGGACGCCCTGCTGCTGGTTCAGCTCACGCGGAATCGAAAACTCGATCTCGCGGGCAAGCTGGGCATCCTTGCGCTTCTCGCCGGCCTCGACCTCGTTCCACAAGGTCGCGCGATCGTTTAAACGCTCCGGCGCGCCTTCGGGCAACATGATTTCCGAATGGACGACGCCGGCCTTGTTCGAGAAATCATGGTCGCGCCCTAGCCGGTCGTCGTGCAGCCGTTCGGCCGCGCGATAAGCCGCGCTGGCAACCGCGCTCGATCCGTTGGCGCGGCTGATGACCTTGGCCGAGAAATGGTAGATCGCCATGACAGACGCTATACTGCCTTTCTTAGCGCATGTCGGTAACGACGTATAAGCGCGCATTCACACTCTATGCCGTTCGCGTGATTGACTTCGCCGCATTTTTTGCTTCGGGGCGTTCCTCGCGCGCGTGGTCGTGCTACGCTGCGGTCTCCTGTTCATGGGCGCGAGGGAGAGAATATGCGGAAGGTGCGCGACTATGACGCGGAGCTGCGGGCGCTGAATGACAAGGCCAAGGCGCTCAAGGCTCGCAAGGTCCAGCAGCTCGGCGAACTGGTCACGTCCACCGGGGCCGATGCGCTCGATCTCGATACGCTCGCCGGCGCGCTCATCGCCGCCGTGGAATCGGCCAGCGCGGACGAAAGGGAGGCGTGGCGCGTGAAGGGCGTGGCCTTTTTTCAGCGGCGCGGGCGCAAGGCTGGGCGACGCTCTGGCGGCAATGGCGAAAGCGCAAATCAGGCTGGCGCAGGCGACGCACCGCGTTGAAGCCGCCGCCCGCCGCACCGATACGAGGGGATGGGTCGTGGCCCGCCGGACACGCACCCGCCACCTCATAGAGCTGGGCGGCCTCGTCCAGAAAGCCGGCCTGGTCGATCTCACCGACGACGACCGCGCCACCCTCTACGGCGCGATGCTCGATCTGGCCGCACGCGTCCAGAGCGACGACGCCGGCAACGTGCTGGCGCTCTGGAAGCGGCGCGGCAAACGCGCGTTCGATGCGGAAGCTGACGCGCACGATGAACGGGGGGCATCGTGATAGTCGTGGAATGGTTCCGACAGCTCGGCCGCGCGCTCCACAACGTCGCCCGCCTGTCGCGCCGTAATCCGATATGGGCGATCACGGTCCTGACCCTTAGCCCGATCGCGCTCATTCGCCACCTGTTCGGCGTGGCGATGCTGTTCCTGATCGTTGGGCTGGTGCTGGGCCTGGGGATGCCGCTCCACCCATTTCCTCGATTCCCCACGCATGGGCCAGGTTCTCGGCCGCTCGGATTTCGCGTTCGCCGACATGAAGGCGTCGCCGGCGAGCCTGTTCCTCGTCCTGCCCCCGATCGCATCGCCGCCTATGCCCGCTGGCTGCGCCTGATGATCGCGCAAGCCCTCACCGATCTGTCGCGCGGCGCGGCCCTTGCCCGCCCGGTCCTGTTCCTGCTCGATGAATTTGCCGCACTCGGTTGCCTCGATCCGGTCGAACGCGCTATGGGCCTCATGGCGGGCTATGGCGTCCAGCATGTCGGCCGCCCGCTGCTGACCCCTGATGAAGTCCGCACCCTGCGGCCCGATTTGCAGCTCCTGTTCCTCGCCGGCCAGCGCCCGATCGTCGCCACCAAGCTCGTCTATGACGCCGATCGCGAGTTCGCAGGCCGGTTCGATCCGGTGCGGCGCGTTTAAACGGCGCGGCGAAGATCTACACATCAGAAAAGCGCCCCGCCCTGGGAAGCCCGTAGAGCGGCATGGGACGCTCGACCTTCCCCGACCCCTCCAAACGCCCGAAATGAGGCTGTGCGGCTCGGAAATCGCGCCAGTGGCGACGTTTCCGCCTGCCTGCCCTCTCGAATGGATCGCCGCCCTATCCGCCTGGCTTTTCTGGAAAGCCAATTGCAACGGTGCTGCTGGGTGTGGTGCTTGATGGTTAGGTGCAATGGTTCGGCAAATCCCACACATTGAACAAAAGCGTGCCGGCGAAGCCGGCTCATCATGGGGGATGCCGGGTGGGAGGATCGCTTCAGCGATCCGGGGCGGCCGAAGGCCGCGAGCCGGCGGGGGCGAAGCCCCCAAGAGGCGGCGCTTTTCTTCTCTTGCGATGTGGCGGAAAGCGCGATGGCCGGAAGTTATCCATAGCCCGCCTAGTGTTAAAATATGGGTTTAGTGATGTGTTACGGGATTCCGGCGATTTCCTATCCTATTGAAAAGACATAGTTAAACGGCAGATTTTGGCAGGCGGGTGAATCAGCTCTGACGAAAAAGCGAATCCAGAGTGACGATAGGGTGAATCCACTGTGACGATAGCGCCAAGCCCCGCGCGTGCCTTCCAAGCGTAATCGAAATGACGATAGCGCGGGGGTGAATCTGAAATGACGATAATCCGCTTGCGTATGTGAAATGACGATAGTAGCTCTCTGTCACTGAAATGACGATAGACCCCGCCCCTTCCCTGTTCGACGCCGCACCGCCCGCCGCCGTGGACGGCGACGATCGCACGCCGTTGCTGCCGGTGCGGCATCCCAACCAGGACTTGTTCATCTGCGACGTGCTGGACGCGATCCCGAAGGATGACATGGCCTCGATGGAGCATCCGGTGTTCTCGCTCTCGACC